>ENA-UOJI01000229-UOJI01000229.1-human-gut-metagenome-genome-assembly--contig:-P79-NODE-229-length-45905-cov-15.702704_pt1 | contig 45905 bp, 40 predicted proteins | sample MGYA00242346_ERZ723893 | MGnify/ENA metagenome assembly ERZ723893 | reverse complement strand
AAGATGAATAACCCCTTATTTGAATTTTTATGATTTTATTATACCACCGGATGTGATATAATAATACAAATATTTACAAAATTCTTCCCAAAAATCAGGTTGCTTATCAAGAAGGGAGCAAACAATTACTTATGTTATCATCTCAAACAAAAAAGAAAATGATCATCGGGATTATTCTTTTGTTGATCCTATCATCCGGTATTTTCATCCCTATCTGCTCGACAAGGGCAAAAGATAAGGAAACAATAATCACACTGATGTTTAACGTCAAAGATGCGGATGCTTTAAAAAATCCTTATTACAATACAAAGAAACCATATTATTATAATGTGGATGTTACTGGTGCTACAGCGGTGCATGTATATCGTGATGAATACAGGAATATAAAAGGTCTTGTATTATCTTACAAGAAAGCGGAAGATCTGGAGATAAAAATTTCGTCAAGCGGATCACAAACAATCAGTCCAACCGGAAAAACAATAACAAATCAAACCTATGATGAGAACAAATGGAGCCAAAATGCAAAACAAAACGGTGGTTTTATATATTGTTACACTGATCAGATAGTTTATTTAAAACCAAAAAAAGGCGAAGCAATAATGGGAACGACCTTTTTCCTGCAGCTTGGTGGCAAGTCAGATGGACACGGATATGACGGAACTCTTTCAGATGAAGCATCTAAAGTATCATCCAAATTTAACTCCAAATTGGTTATCATAAAAAAATCAAGGAAAACAAATACCGTATCAAAATGGGATAACATAAAGAACAAGATCGCAGTATTTACCGATACGATTACAATGGTATCTAATATGTACTTAGGGCTTGCCTTGATAGCAAGTGCTATCATCCTGTTTATAAATATAACCAGATTGGCAGCTTCTCCTTCCCATCCGATCAAGAGGGTGGCGGTGATACAGGACCTTGTTTGTTGTGCGGTCTGTATTGCAGGACTTGGAGCAACATGGAGAATAACCAGATTGATCGTATTATTAGTTGCCGGGAACAACTAATACATAAGAGGAAAACATTTTTTTGACAGATGTTTTTCTCTTATATTTTTTTATATAAAGGCAGTAATATATTTACAAGAAAAGAAAACGAAAGGAGATTTTGGACTATGAATATGGACGCTATATTTGATGATATAGATTATGATGAAGAAACACCAGAATTTGGAGAACCCGATATAGTTGATAAAAACGAAGATGAAAGAGTACCGGAAACAGAAACGGATCAGACACCGGAAATAGATAAAGAAGAAAGCAGTGATACAGCATTTGAGCAGTTAAAAAACAATGAAAATAATTTTGCGGTAGATTCCGGAATGGAAGGACAATGGGTAGCACTAGAAGAAAACAAGGAAGAAAACAAAAAAGAAGTCAAAGAGGAAGATCCCCCAGAAGAAAATACGGAAGAAACCACGGAAGAAAATACAAAAGGTGAAAAGAAGGAATCAGATCGTAAGGGAAATACGGATCAACCGTTCAATATTTCAAATACAGCCGATATAAGAACTGTAGCAGATGATACAAGTAAGCTAAACAAAACAACAGATAAGATAAAAAGACCAAAGGTTAAGATCGTATTAGATGATGAATCAACAAATTATGAAGATGATTCCGAAGCAGATACCGGAAAAGATCAGAAAGCACACGAAGTAGAAAATTCGGATACAAAAGATAATGAGAAAGAACCAGAAGAAAAGATAAGTTCCAAAATCATAGCCTTCGCAAGTGATCAGGCAGAAAAGCTAAAAAATAAAATGGAATCAACTGAGTATTTAAAAAAGATATGTATTTCGGCTGCAGCCATCATCGTGATTCTGTTGATCCCGATTATTTTTGCCATAGTATCATCCAAACAGGATATAAAGGAAAAGAATAGATCTGTGACACAGGTATCTACAGTTGAACCAAATTCTAAACTTGATACAACAGGATTCGAGAATTTATTAGCACAAAAAAAAGAAGAGACCGATACAGATAGTGAATCCAACCGATTCGATACAGTAGATGATCTGACCTTATATATCCAAAGTTCTACAGCATTTTACCTGTCAACGGAAAAACAGCTCTATACCAAATATAAAAATGGAACAGTGGGAAAGCAAGACCTTAGAGAAAGTATATACGATTGTACGGAAAAATTAAATAATATCTATCATCTTTTAATAATGAATAAAGCAGTATATGATGAAAACAATCTATCTGACACCTACGAACAGCTAATGTCAAACATTAATACTGTGTTCGTATATGGAGATTCCATTTTGTCATATTAGAAGATTGGCAAGTTGACAATTCAATATAGTTGTAGTATAAATGAGGTATATTATATATATCTCAAATAGAGAACATTAGGAAAGTTGATAATATTTGTTGCGGGTGGTATTATCAAACTAAAGCAACCTAGCTGGGAAATTATAGATGCTTATATGAAAATATAGGCATCTTTTTTTATTATACAGGTTTGACCTTGCATTATCATTGTGGTATAATATCAAAAAAGAAAGGATGGAAAATTGCTATGATAAAAAAATTATTGTCAAATCCAATTTTTATAGTGGTACTCAGCATTTTAGCTTTTACGATCGGATATATCACAACTAAAAAGATCAGCACAGCATTATTGCTGCCTTGCGGTATATTAACGGTATACGGAAGCAGCACCCTACTATCTGAAAGAAAAATCAGATACCCGATCACAATGGGAATCATTACAGGAATATCATGTATGACTTTCATTGCGATGCTGAAACTAAAGTTTTTATAAGGAAAGGAGATTTATTAACATGCTGTCACCAAAAGATATGAGAGAATTAACGGAATTTGAAAATGAAGTAAAAGAAAAACGTTTCAGTGAAGAAGGAACATTGCGGATTGTAGCAATGTATTCCAACTGGATTGAAAGACGAAAACGGAATGAACGGATCACGATAACAGGTCTGATCGTCGCAACCTTAATCGTTTTTCTGTTACTATGTGGTGTTATTCCTGCCAAATTTTATAACTTTTATTCTATGCTTGGGATTGTAACTGTTGTTGCATCCTGTGTCTTACCAGCTTTTGATACCAATTATGGCAGGCATATATCTTTATTGAAAGAGGAAATCATAGAACTGAAAAACAGATAGAAGAAAGGATGTGCTACATGTTTACAGTATCAAAATTTTCAATACTTATGATCGTGCTTGTAATTATCTTTGTTTCTGTTGGTTTCTTCATCAAATTAAGAGCGGAAAGGAACAGGAATAAAAGGCAGGCAAAAAAAGGATCAGACTTGATATTCTTTGGACTATGTGTGTTATTCATTTCAACAGTTTTTGTAATCATAAAATTGATCACACAGTAAAGAAAAGGATGAAAAATAATTATGGTAGTATTTAATGAAGATGAAGTGTCAAAATCATTTCAACAAAGGTTTTCAATCGTATTAAATGAAAATGGCGGAAATAATTCTGAATTTGCAAGAAAAATAGGGGTTTCTTCGTCCATAATCACTTTATATCTGAATGGAAAAAGGAAACCAAACGGAATCGTACTTCAAAATATAGCAAGAAACTATAATGTTTCCATTGACTGGCTGCTTGGATTATCAGAAGATCGGAAATTAGTTGCTGTTAAAGAAAGTACGATGCCTTTGAGTTATGCATTTGCAATCAAATTCTCCAGATTACGCACTGAAAACAATATGTCAAAAATCGACTTTTCAAAACAATACGAAAAAATGACAAATCAAAAAAATTCACTTACGATTGCAGCTACCTGTGAAGCGGGAAAGAGCGTTCCGAGAATTAAAATCTTAATTATAACCGGACAAATTTTTCATGTGTCAATCGACTATTTATTAGACCTGACAGATAAAAAAAATAAGTAAGAAATTAACTCTTTTTTCCCTTTTTCGTGTATAATGGAGATAGAAAGGAGAGAAAAGAAATCATGTTAATGTCGGATGAATATGGGAAACGTATAAAAAAAATTGCAGATTATCATGGAGTTTCCATAAATAAATTATGTAAAGAAACGAAGATCCCAAGTAGTGCTTTATACAAATGGGTGAGAGGATGCGTAAAAAGACCGAGAGAATCTTATATCAAACGCATACTTAGTTATTTTGATATACCAATCGAAGAATTAAATGGATATAAGACCAAGCAACAATTCGTGGTGGTAGATCAAACCCCATACAACCAGAATCAGTACAAATTTGAATATTATACAGACGCAAATTATTTTGGAAAACAGCTATGGAAACTTTTAAATAATCCAAGCATGGAACAACATCATATTTATGTAACAACGGTAATACAGGATGGGATAGTAGACTACAAAACAGCTTTCAAGCAACGAAATTATTTTGACAGCTCCATGATAACCTTCTGAAAGGAAAAACAATGAACAACAAGAAAAAAAAGAAGAAGAGAGAGAAGCGAAGAAGGCTCGTAAACGCATCATTCGCTTTAATAAAAGCTTTTTCCATTATTGTTTCAACTGCTTTTCTACTTTTCATAATGTTATTTATCTCAACATCACGAACTGGACTGCAGCGGTTGACAAATGATTATATCAACAATCAAAAAATACCAGATACCTATTACGAAGCATATGAAAAAAGAGGATTCACGAAGGATGAGTATTTTAATCTTCTAAATGGGAAAGAAATTCGGGAATTAACAGCCGGAGTATTGAGTGATCATCTGATGGGAATTTTTCATCACGATATAGAGTATCAATACACAAAGTCAAATTGTGATGATAAAATGAGAAAAATATTAGAAAAATTTACCTCGGATAACAGCATCCCTTTATCGGAAAATAATCTTGTATCTCTTACATCATACACGATGGATATATGCGGGATAACAACTATGTTATTATACGATACACCAGCAGCTTACAGAACCGCCATATTTGACGCAAATTCGGATGATTTTGAATCCATAGATAATACTCTTGACATTATATCGAAAATGGCAAAATGGGTATATCCAGTAGCATTATATGTTATGCATTTGATCAGTATACTATACCTATGTATCATTTATCGCATGAACTACAACGATTTAAAATATCATGTTTGCAGTACAATGTTATATCCAGCTTTATTTATTTTAGCACTTGCAACTGGGGAACTATTTTGTATAAAAACAACTTCTATAGCAGGCATCTACTTAGCAAAAATCGGAGCTTTAACTGGTGGAATTGGAACCATTTTGGCAATTATCGAAACTGTAGTTTCTACTCTGATCATAAGGAATAAGCACCAGGGGACAAAAGATAAGGAAAAAAAAGAGGTCAGAGAAAAGAATTGATGAAACATTCTGGCTCGTTCAAAAAAAATGTGGTGTAAAGCCACATTTTTTTTGTTGGCAAAAATCTTCGCAAGATTTTTCAGTAACCAAATGTCGATTAAACCAAAGTTGGTGCAAAGTAGAAAAAGTAATAGTAGTGTTTCTTTAACACTTTAAACTTTTCGCTAAACCCACGTTTTACGAAAAGTTACAGAAAAAAATCGGCAAAAAATCGAATTTTTGCCGATTCCAATACTATTTATATCCCTTTATTATATATGATATAGATGGGTTTCCATTCCATTCACTGTATTTTACAGAATAAATTATATCAATATATATATCCGAGATTGTTCCCATGTATAGATCCGTTATATCTTTTATATTGAATTTCATCTCCAGATATTTTTCAAGCTGATCTGGATCTCCGAAATACAAAAGTTCGTAAACCCTATTATTCATTACAGTAGTGAGTTTCAAATAGTTATTCGTTTTTCCGATCCGCTTCATTCTGGTAATCAAGATATTGGTTGCCGCCAAAACAGGGGCTTCATTCTCATGTCCAAACGGTTCTAATCGTTCCAATTCAGATATGAAACGCTGGGTGATCAGATCCGGGGTAATAAACAGATCAACTTCTATAATTTTATCGTAAATTTCGGGATCCAGTTCTTTCGCTTCCATATTGAGAACCTTTTTCAGCTCTTCAAAGTTTTCCTTTTTCAAACTAAGTCCTGCAGCTCCGGGATGTCCACCAAATGCTTCATACAAAGTCTTATGTCTTGATAGCATAGCGAACATATCATATCCCGGAATGGAACGACCAGACCCCTTAATAATACCGGATTTATCATCTGTGAAACAAAGTACCGGATGATTATATTTTTCCTTGATCCGTCCGGCAACGATTCCCATAATAGCAGGATTTTTGTCTGGAATATAGATACAGTATACCTCACAGTCTAAATCCTTTGAAACAACATCTATGGCAAGCTGCTCGGCTTCTTCGCTCTCATGCTTTCTTTCATCGTTCAAGCCCTTTAGATAACTTGCAATTTCAGTAGCCTTTTTATAATCGGATTCCATAAGCAACTGCAAAGCGTTCTTCACACAACCAGTGATCCGACTTTCCGCATTGATGCAAGGACCTATCCGAAAACCAAGATCATAGACCGATATATGCTCTTTATCAACCTGTTGTACATCCATAAGCATCAACAGTCCAACAAAGGCAGAATGTTTCATCAGATTTAATCCTTTTTTTACGATTGTCCTGTTTTCATCCAAAATTGGCATGACATCACAGACTGTACCAAGAGCCGCCAGTTCCATGTACTGATTCAGTTTCTTTTCCTTTATCTGCGAATCCTTTAGAACCAAGTGAAATAACAACTCTATGACCTTATAAGCTACTACTGCTCCACAGATACTCTTATATGGATAAGGACAATCTTCTTGGTGCGGATCTACTATAGCCATAGCTTTCGGCAGGATATATTTTTTTTCTCCATCCACCATTTCAAAAGGTACTTCGTGATGATCTGTAATAACAACATCAATTCCTTTCGATATTGCATAATTGATCTGCTCATATGCAGCAATGCCATTATCCGTTGTTACGATGAACTCACAACCATAATCTACCGCTTCATCTATAATTCTCTTTGAAATTCCATATCCATCCAAGTTCCTGTCCGGTGTTATGATCATAGCGTTACTACCGCATGTCTTTATCCCATCCGCCATGATGTATCCGGAAGTGACACCATCTACATCATAATCATTAACTACACAGATTTTAGAACCTTTTTTGATAGCTGCAGCTATAAGTTTTGCACCTTCTTCCGCATCTTTTAACATGTGAGCGTCATAGATAACCATGTCTGTATCCGATAATACAGATGGTATCTCATCCCTTTCAAACCTCTTTAATAAAATCAATGCAGTCTCCGGTAGAATGTTGTTCTCTTTTGCAACTGTACGAATTTCGTCTGTTGTTATACCTCTTTTCTTATTCACCCAAATATTCTGCATAAGCTGTACCCTGATCCACAATCCTGTATGAATCACCCTTCTTCATAAAATAAATCGTTTCCCCATTATTTGTTTTCTTGATCGTCCAAGGTCTTTCTCCGTTGATGTAATAAATCCGGTATATATGAAGGTTCCCGATATTATCCTTAATGTAGAAATATTCCTTTGAATGATAAAAGGAATAAATGACATCTGGTTTCAAATCTGTAAATTTGTAGGTTTCAATATTGATCCTATTTGCATATCCTTCTTCTTTGAATTTCTTTACAACACGATTCATCCGAGATTCCGGAAGTTTTCCAGAAAGAATATTATGAAAAATACGCTTTGGTAGGTAAAATTCATAGTCGTTTATATCAATTAATACCTCATATAGCATGATAAATCACCCCGCTTTCTACTTAAATGAAAACAACACGACACTGACAACTTCCGATTCAGAAATGCAGCCAAACATTCTGCTGTCTGCAGATTCTCCACGATTATCCCCCATGACAAATAAATATCCATTTGGTACATCTACATCCATAGGTTCAATATCAGAATTATCGTTCTTGTTAATATAGGGTTCCTTTAACCGTTCTCCATTTTTATAGACCGTTCCATCCTCGGTAATTTCAATATGATCTCCACCAGTCCCGATCACACGTTTCACAATATTGGTTCCAAGAACGACAGATTTTATATTTACAATATCATCCGGTTTGTAATGTCTGATCGTATTCTTAATACAAAATACATACTCACCATCTTCTAAAGTTGGGTACATCGACCGTCCGCTTACATGGTCGAGTTCAAATACAAACTGCATAAGTAACACCATAATAATAGCGGATGTGATCATGGAAATGGAGAACTTGGTTAGGTTTTTTTTCTTTCCATAGTCGATCAATTCATTTGCCTGCATAATAACCACTTCCCTTAATTAAACATATTGTCAAAATTTTCTATCATCAGATCCAGCTTTGCCGGATCTACATCTAAATCATCTCCGTAGATGATTTCAGCATCATCGTTTGCTTTTGGCTTCTCTACAGGTTTTTCTTCCTTTTTCTGATTCGGCTTCGATGTCGATTCTTTGCCCTGTCTCTTCTTTTTCTCTATACCGGTTTCCTTCTTTTGGTCTGATCCCTTTTTATTTAATGATCCCTTTGGTAGTTCAACCGATTCTCCGGTCATAATAGATAAAAAAATCTTGGTAAAAGATTCCGGATCAATATTAAATGTTTCTAATGCTTCAAGCTGCTTAATCTGCTTTTCATGGTCATGGAAATACTTGATTGCCCGCATGATATAATGTTGTTTGCTCTCATCCTTTAAGTTTTCCAATATTCCATGAACTTCTCGCCCCAAATCCTTGTTCAGATTCAGGGCAAGACAAACATATTTTTTATTTTTATTAACTGCCATTTCTATTTAACACATCCTTATTCCGTGATCTGACGCAAATACTTTCTGGCTGCCAATTCATATCCATGAGCATTTGCAGAAATATTGGTTACATATTTTGATCTTGGGAAATATTTTTCCCCACCATTTTTCTTTATAACCGAAGCTCCACCGCCGACAAAAATACATGGAAGCAACTCTACATTGTAGCCTTCTTCCAATAAACGGTTATGGATTCCCTTAACATAAGCATCAATACTATTTATGACCATGGATTCAAATTCATCCGGAAGGATACCTCTTTCTCCACGCATGATCTGTTCGATCACATACTCTTCTACTTCCATACCAGTTACCGTCCTGATTCTGCCGATCGCATCATTAAAACAGTGAATTACACCCATGTTGAATGATTTTCGACTACTATTGACTGGTTTCCCTTCTTCGTATGATACAACATCCATAGTTCCAGAACCGAGGTCGATGATCGTGCATGGATCAGGGATAGAACCATCAAGCATCAGTTTTAAAACCGCAGAAACTCCCTGTGGATTGACCAATACCTTTTTTATGTAGATTTCGTATTCCTCATCTTCAAACCCAAACTTGATCGTGCTTCCTTCCTTGTAATATCTTTCATCAATTTCACGATTGTAACTGGTACACCGTTCGATTGGAAGCCCCTCAGATAAAATAACATCGTGAATCGGACGATTTCTTTTCTGGATTTCTTTTCCAATTCCTGCAAGAGCAAAGATTAATGATGTTTCATCCTGCTTCTTATCTGTTTTAGCTGTACTTCTTCTTCCACCTACACCGTAATACTTTCCATCGTAAAATACTACATTTTCAGACGCTATTGGTTTTGTGTCATACCTCACAATACCGGATCGAAAACATGAATTAACTGTTTTCGTATATCCATTTCCTACGTCAACTCCGATTACTTCTACTTCTTTCATAAAATGAACAACTCCTTTCTATTATCTGTACACATGATACCACAATTATGTTTATATGTCAATATATTTCTGTTCTAAGAAGGAAAAAAGCCATCTGCCAAAACAAAGATTCTGACAGATGGCAATGTATGATCCTGTTCCTAATTTGCAGTCCAAGATACAAAAGCCGCAAAAATATCTTTCGCAAAATAAATAAATACAACTCCAAGACCGCAAGCCAAAAGACCAAAGAGATAAAATCCAACCTTCTTCTTATCCCCAATAATATTCACGATCAATAAGACCACGATAATGACAGCTAGAAATATTACAATGATTATAGAAACAATCTGTGCTGCATTTAACCCCTGTAACAGTTTTCCAAACAGGTGATTAAAAAAACCCTGTTCTGTTACAGTCTGTCCGATATGTAGCGTTCCACTCTCATCGAGATAAAAAGATCCCGAATTGCTTCCAAACGTGTTACTTCCGTTGTTAAGATCTGTCTTTGCTTCCGTTGTTGCTTCTGTTGTTACTTCCGGTGTGCCAGCCCCACCCTCAATATCTACGATTGTAGCTGCTTTTACTGGTGTGATTGTGAGTAAAAATGCAAACACAACCAGAAATAACAAAAAAACTCCTATTTTCTTTTTCATTTCGCCCATCACTCCTTTGAATTATTGTTTTCTATTAATATAATACAAATATGACATCATAAAATATAAGAGATATGATCATTTTTTTACTTCGCATATGTATTTTTTGAAGAATCGTAAGCTGTATATTGTGTAAATTTGCTATCAGCGTGTAAAGTGATCGTTGTCAATTTTCCGCTGCTAAGAATTGGAACAGCAGATAAATCATAAGCCAAAACAGGATTGTTATAAATACCATTGATGATTAATCCAAAATGACAATGTGATCCGGTAGAATAGCCTGTACTGCCAGCTTTTGCGATCTCCTGCCCTTTCTTTACCTGATCACCAACCTTTACTAATAAAGACGAGTTATGCATATATACCGTTTGAATCGTTTCACCTTTTGCATTTTTCCCATGATTGATCTGTACATAGTTGCCCGCCGATGAACTATATTGCGAGATCTCAACAACACCATCTGCGGCTGCATAAATAGGGGTTCCTGTTACGCAGGATATATCTACACCCTTATGATATGTTGATGCTCCTGCTGTTGGGCTTATTCTTGGAGCAAATGCGGATGAAAAACTAGGACTACCTGTGGTATCAACAGGAAATAATAAATCTAACTCCCTTAAAGACTTCGCATTTCCGATCAGAAGTCCATCTATCGTAGACGCAAACGTATCTCCAGATTCCTTCTTTTTCTCCAAGTTGGAAACAAAATCATCCGACCATAATGCTCCATTCAGGTTTAAACTTTCCTCTGTCATTGTTGTACCATTGATGTAGGAATTAGTAAGCAGAATCATATTCTGTACGTCATCCGTAGTCAAATTGTGGTTGTAGCGTTCAAATGTTACGTCTGTTTCCAGATCATCCATCGCATGATAAAAGTCATAAAATGCTTTTCGATCTTCGTCCGACATCGTTCCTGTAGATGTGATAGATGTATTATTATTTCCAGTATTGGAATTAATAGTAGAACTACTACTCCCTTTCGGTTTGGCTGCGTCAAAGGAAGGTATTGTATGTCCAAATGTTTTTCCATTCAGATAAGAATAAGCACTCATGGATTGTTCCTGTCTCCTCGTCACCTCAGCTCTTACTTTTGTACTTACATCGTAATCTTTTGGTAATGCAAATCGTTCCCATCCAAGAGCCATAGCTTTTGCAATTTCTGAAACATCATTGGATGAATCCCAGGTCTGATCTTGATCGTAAGACCATTGCCTTGGTGCATAGCTGTATGTATTTTTGGTATCAAGCTCCATACAGGCAAATAATATCTGTGGAATTGGATCTGTCCACTCATATCCGATAGTAGAAGCAAAGGTTTTCAACCTTGTTATTCTTTCTTTATACCACTGACAAAGCCCCGCACATCCGATCTCATTAATAACTGATAAATTAAAGGATGATTCACTTGCCATATTTCCAAGTACAGCCGCAGCTTGAACCTCGGAATACCCGAATTGTAATAGTCCATCCCATATCGTTTCAATCAGTTCCTTTTTATCTCCATTATAAAGCTGTTCAAATTTATTTGATCCGCTTCCTGTTTTAGTTCCTGCATCTCCAGCCCCAGCTTCCCCCTGTACACCGAATTTTGCAACATTGGTATAAAGGTTGGTGTCACCACCGGAATGCATAGAAAGGAACGTATCATAGGTTCGTGTAATAATCGGCTTATAAGTCGAAAAATTGGTTAAATAATCATATAGATAACTGGTTCCGCTATCAGATGTATCACAGCTTGTCATATCAACAAAATCACTATATATACCAGATGTAGAAGTATCTCTGTATTTATACAACTTGTAAGATTGCGAAGATGATACCGGATTTCCATTGCCATCCGTGACGACACGATAAGATGGATTTTTACTTACATAATCGTTTGCTTCCTGCAATGTAGGGAAAAACAAAATACCCTTTCCGGAAACTGGAGCTGATCCACCAGTACCATTAAAAGAAACCTTGTACTGTGTGATTTTTTTATCCTCTATTAATATTTTTTCTACATTATCGGATTCACTTGCTGATTCTCCGCTTTTTATCCCTTCTTTTTTTACCGAAGTTTCAGAATAATTATAGGTTACTGATCCGGCTATGCTTATTGCATGATCTAACACATCATAAACATTTGTGCTGATCACAATATCATACGGTTCGCTAATGGTACGCTGCTTAACACTCCCAGAATCCGGATCATAATAATCTTCCTTTATATATGTACCTTTTATACGCTCTGTCATGGTTTCTTTTTTATACTTTAATACAGAAGCAATACCATAATCAGCAACACTATTTTCTTTCTCTCCTGTTTCTTTTCCATTCTGATCCCTGATCTTTGATTCCACCACTATATTTCCATTACTGTCTGTAAGTTGCTTTAGCTGATAAGTGGCAAGATCATAAGCTACAGGACTTAGGAATAATTCTGGAAAAACACTCTGATCATCGAACAGATACTTATTCATACAATAGAGCAGATTTGGATTGACGTAGTAATCCAAGTCATTTTTAAAGTAATCAACAACAGCATCATCTGATCCAGCAAGTATTAATTTCTGATCCCCATTATCATCTTCCACGATCTGATACACACTTTTTTCTTTTGATAATGTTTCATAATAGGAAAGACAAGCAGAATTAGAATTTGACATACTCATAACAACTGTATCTCCATTTTGGTCGTACCCAATCTTGTTTGAATAGTCCGTATAAGTTTTGGTTTCGCCAGAATTTTCATCTGATGCAAAAAATCCAAACGAGAAAATGATAGAAATTACAACAAATGCAATCAAAATCACAACAAGTATCTGCCAGGGAGACAACTTAGATAATAGGTTTAATGCTAGATTTGCTGCTTTTTGTGCGATCCTGGATAACCCATTTTTTGTCTTTTTTTTCGCTTTTCTCCCTGCTTTTCCCAAAAATGCAGCACCATTATTTAACCAGTTATTATTTTGTTCTGGATCACCAGATGAATTTCCAAAGCCACCACTGTTCACTACCCTCACATCCTTTTGTCAAATATCTTTTTTGTAAAATCGTAACCCTACAAAATGCTTGTTTTAATAGTTCTGTATAAAGTTCACCTTTGGACCCTTGTAAAATCGTAACCCTACAAAGTCTACAATCTCATTTTCGCTTTCTCTGGTAACCTTTGGACCCTTGTAAAATCGTAACCCTACAAAGTGTCAAATCACAAGGTTGGTACTGTACGCTGCCTTATCATAAAATATGCTCTGTACAGTTTCCAGTACCGATTTACTTCTTTTTCAAAGAAGGATGCCAACTCATCCTGAATTTTATAGATCTTATTGTTTATCTTTTGGGAACTAAACTGTGTGGATTCTCAAATAAGGACTTGATTTTACCAAGTTCCCATCCTTATACTCATTTTTAGTCTTAATTTCCATTCCTTTGATTCCATATTCCTGAACCAATTTTTGTCTTTCCGCATTATATTCCTTTTTCTTCCCGCTTTGTTGCAATGCGTTCATGTTAATCGCACGATTATATAATTCCATAGCCCTTGTGTCCTCTGTTCCATGTGATTCTCTTGGAATTTTGACATTATAGGAACGAACCGCTTTATTAGAAGAACCAAGATAAGAAGTATCTGCTTTTGTAAGGTTACGTCCGAAATAACTACTTGCTTCGGAGGTTGACCTTAAATCCGCTATTCTTTGGAAGCCATTCGTTTTGTTACTACTATCTTTAGTATTTTCAGTGTTTGAAGTACCGTCTGATGAAGAAATTTCCCTTTGTGAGCCTGCTACTCTATTTGGACCAAACGATGCACCTGTCTGTGTAGAACTTGTTTCTGTTGTATTTTCTGTATTCATGGTCGCACCAGTTGTAAAGCTACTTACATGTTCGGAACCATTTTGTTCATTTCCATTATGATTTGTACGAGTGTTATAGCTGCCATTTCTGTAACTATTAGAATTTCTTCCAACCGCACTTCTGTTAGAGCCGCTTGCAGAAGGTCCATTCCCATAAGGGTGAGATTTTGCATATCTGGACATATAAACGGAAGTACCTGCGGAACCAAGACCTGTAGCCATATCCGATATTCCAGCCCCCATATTGGAAGCCCCACGCTGAATATCTGCTGTACCGGACTGATCTTGTAAGGCAAGATCGTGTCCTGCTCCTATCATGGAAGATGTAGCTCCACCAGAAACCCTAGTTGCACCGGAAAGACCACGAAGCATAGAACCAGTTACAGTAGAGGAAGGCGAAGAAAACGACTTCCCAGATGCCGCTGAACTTTTGCTTGCACTTACTCTATCGACAATATTTGCTGCACCAGAAAGTGTGCCGGAAACAGCCCCGGTTCCAAGAGCAACAGCACCGGATAAACCAGCTCTTGTTGTATTTGTAGTTGAAGCTGCCTGCCGCAGCATATCAGATGGTGAGATTCCGAAGATGTTGGAAATGATTGTAGTTAAAGGAATAAAAGAAGCACACGTTAATAGACTTTCAATACCTCGTAACCCAACCGAGTTTGCCACAATAAAACCATAAACTAAAGCATGAAAACTTTGAATAAAAATAACTCCAACCAACTGTTTCATCCAGTTTCCACAAACCATCTTTCCTTTTGGACCAAATCCGTAAGCTAAAATACAAATGGGTGATATGATCATAAGTGCCGGAATAAAGAACTGTCTTAAAATATATACGATATTGACGTATATCGAGATAAAGAAATAAATGAACTGGTATAAAATAGCACCAAATGTTGCATATCCACCGCCAGAATCAGACATCTTCTTTGTTCCAACAAATTCTCTCCAAATATCGACAAATTCATAATTTAGAAGTAATAGTAATTTTAGAATTACCCATGCAAAGGTAATCCCAATTACTGCCACAATTAAATCCCGAATCCCTTCAAGTAATGAAAACCTTGCAGTCGCAGAAATAGTGGCAAACTGTTTTTTTACAAAAAGGTTTATAACCGGGATCACGACTATGGCTAAGGCAACCGCTACAAAAATAAAGAACATGGAAGAGATGCCACTTGTCCAGTTGTTCAAATAAGCCCCATAAACAAATGCTCTGGAACCTCTGACACCGGAATTGAATACACAATCTTCCATTTCATAGAGCTGTAACAAGCCACGAAGCTGACCTAATACATTTCTTGTAAAACTAACAAAAGAACTTTCAAGAGCATCTGTGGTAAACAGATCTGCAGCATTAGAGTATGAAATACCCTCTGCATAAAGCAAACCCGCTTCGATGAACAAATGCTCCCATGTAATATATTCTGTATCATGTTCATTTGCTGAATCACTGATCGTAAGGGTATTGGATTCTCCATCTTCTAATTGATCTCCCTTTTCATACCCTTTATATCCTTTTTTACATCTCCATGTAAAAGTTCTTGACCGATTATCGGATGATTTACTCGATACTTCTGTGATCGTTACCTGATTATTCAATCCCCCATTGGATGTTTTTTGAGAACTATTGTAATTGATCATAAATTTGTTCCCATATTCATTCTGGATGACTGCACTACCACCATAGGAATCACTGCCGGCTGTAACAAGGTAATATGCTGCTTCGATTAAGGAATCGACCGAAGTATATGATTTTCCACTATTGATAAAAAGCAAGGCTTCTGTAAAATCATTACAAATGGTGTCCATCACCTTATAGGCACGATTAATGTCAGAGGTAGACGCATTATAGGTACTGTCAAATGGAAAAGTCATAGGTTTTGCCTTTGTTTTTTCAAATTCTTTATCAAACTTCGTGAAATCAAAACTTTTAACGTCATAAGACTGGTTTCCAAGTTTATCATATATCTTAAAATTGAAATGACCTGTTTTATCCCGATCTGGATCAGAGTCTACACTAACTGCCAACTCATAGTCTGCAACTTCGGCAGTACCGGGAGCACCATCCTTTGGTGTCACCATTGAATTATTATCTGTCTTTACCGAGTTCTGTACGAAATTCCCAAGAATAGAGATTCTACCATTCTGTGTCAACATGGAATCTTCATTTAAAAAAGCCGAAATTCGTGCAAGTTCCACTTCGGAACCGGAATAAATGACCTGAAACTTATACATACAGGAATCTTCATCAATGAAGCTTGCCAAATACGCATTATCTCTTGCTTCCGTTGTACCAAGAAGCTTAAAAAAACAAAAACTGATCCCTGTTAGTATCAAAAAAAACAATAATTTGCTTTTAATATACTTTCGCATCATTCTTCTACCCCCTGTTCAGTCAGATACTCTTTGGAGAGCATCCGATCCTCAAAAGCAAAACTCTGAGCATGAGCTACTACTGTTTCTTTTCCGATCTTTAAGAGAAAATCACCTCTTACAGACGACAAGATGAACTGTTTTTCACCATCCGTTAATAAGAACCTTCCTTCAACAGCTGCAATATCCTCTTCCTCATGGTTAAAAAACATCTTAACAGCAGAATTTGACAAGATCGCAAGCCCTTCTTTCCTGTTTGCAAACTCTCTGAAATTCTGTGTGATACAAAGCAATGAACCATTATATTTTCTGATTCTTCTAGCATAGTTTTCCAGGCATCCTGCTGTGTAATCCGTACCCTTAAATCTGGATGAAAGCATTGTCCACGCTTCTTCACAAACAATTCGTTTCTTGGTTTTTAAGTCCGTTTTTATAAATCTTGTCCAAATCCATGTCATTACAACATACATGACGATCGGACGCAGGTTTTCATCATCCACTCCAGATAAATCAAAATCAATACAAGGGAAATCTGTTAATTCCATCTCTTGATTCAGGTGTTCTTCGTCTAAATCAAGTCTGGTATAACAATCAAAGAGATCATAAATTCCACCTTCAGCGAACTCAGATAAAGATTCAGCAAACTGGAATAATAACGGATCCCCAAATTCGTCTGCATACCGGAAAAACTCCTCTCTCGCATCAGACAACCTCGGCATGATCTTTTTCACCTTATGATTTACATATGCTTCTTTTTCTTCATCATAGTATCTGCTTTCCATATACAAGCTGTCTGGGTTCTCAGTGAATCCAAATCTTTCGTATAAATTCTGCAGACATGTAGCAATATGAGCATGTACGACACCATCCGCAACATATTCCGGTCGCATGATACCAAACATACTGATAAGTTCTGAAACCTTTCCCTTAATATCAATTTTCTGCACTCCGGTAGAATTACCATCCTTGTCTAGTTCGTATTCCACCGCCAGATCAAACGGATTGAGCATACAATTTGATCCGATCGAAATTTTAACACAGGCACCGCCGATATTTTTGGTCGGTATTACAAATTCGCCCTCAACATCTATGATAACGGTTTTTACCGCATCAATTAGGATAGATCGGTTCGTAAGAAGGGACGAAAAGTAGGACTTACCAGAGCCAGATTTACCGGAAACAAAAATATTTGCATTAGAAAGCAACCTGAAGTTAAAGAAGTCAATATAGATCATCTTCTGCAAGTATTTATTGATTGCAATAGGAATACCGCCTGAGTGGTTAATATCCGCATTATAAAAAGGGAACAGGTCAGCCAAGGCTTCTGTGTCCATATTTCTGCCGAACTTCGGAAGGGAGCAGACAGCATATGGGGAGCAGGTCTTATACCCTTCAATATCACGCATAAAAAGAGGTGTTAAGATGATCTGATCACCATCTAATCGAGACATCAGTTTCCGTGATTCTTTATCTAGCATTTTTTTATCGTGGTTGTATAAAGCGGCGAATAAGGAAACAATAAAGATTTTTGCATAGTTCTTTTCTACTTTTTTTCGCTGTTCGTAAAGTTCCCAAATCTTATCCTGGAGCCATGTTATATTTTTATTGCTTCCTCGTTCACTTTCTTGTATCAACTGTGTTTCATACTTCGTGATCTCGATTGTTAATGTATCTTTTGCTACTTTATCCTTTACAGGTTCGATATATTCAATGGTATCTAAATCACCTTTTTCTTTATCTGTAACATACCGTTGTGTATTACTGTTATATAGCTTATCCAAAAATCCAACGTCTACCATAGGTGGATAGCCATTCACAGCGAAGGTTCTTACATAATTATCATCTACCTTTACGCAATCTTCATTATATCCGATGAAAGATGGTCCTACCACCTGTTTAAAATCTCGGCAGGCATCAGCCATCGTCTGATCCGTTTTTTTCCGTTCCTTATCACTTAATACGGTCTTGTTCTCTCTTGCCATTTGCCATCCCCCTAACTAATTGGTATACTCAGGGAAATCCCGAACCTCTGTCTTGATCAGATCCCCATTATCTACATCTTGAATTTCGTCTAAATGATTCTCAATATATTCATCAAAAACTTTAGATACTCCATTTTTTTCCGCTGTATCATAGGAATCTATCATATTTTCTACCACAGTTTTTGATATATCATTTTGTTTAAAGCAATTTAAACAGTCACAGAGATACTTGTAAAAAGCCAATTCATCTGCCGTACTGCTGTCTTTTATCAATTTTGTTGTTATATTATTTTTTGCAGCTTCTAAAATGGAATCAAGTACCTGTCTGTCGTTAATGATAGATTCCTTATGTCCTTTGATAAAGGCAGTCTCATACTTACCAAAGGCTATATCTCTTGCACACATATACATATCACGTTTGTAATAAGCATATAAAACCTCTGTAATCTCTGATTTATCCAAGATTCGGACATTTAACCCACAGTCAGCAAGTCCACCCGCAACAATAGAACATCTGCTATGTAATTCTTCCTTGATGAACTGATTTATTTCATCATCTGTAAGTTCCTTCATGTCCTTTAATTCATATTCATTGTACATAACAATGACATACTTTCTCTTGATCTTCGTGGTCTGAGCATAAAGCCTTTGTTCCGTATTGATAGCTTGAACAAACTGCTCTGCGTAATTTTTGATCTGAGGAAACCGCTTCTCTGCTTTCTTAATCTTTAGTTCCGACTGTTCATTTCGTATTTTCTCATCTAATTCTCTGGCTTGGATATAAATGGCAATCGGGAAATTCAAGGAATTAAGGAACCGATTGTATAAAATCTCATGGGTTCTCTGTTCGATAGAACTTAATAGATCGTAATTAATAGAAGAACATTCAATGACCATGCGATAGGTCTTATTTCCGATTTGCATAATATCATTATCAAAACCCATAACAGGCACAAAATCATCCGTATTTCCGACCTCTGTAAATTCCGTATTCTTATTTTCCGAAAATTCAACCTTATTTTCTTTAGAAAACAGCTTATTCAAAAGTTCCGGTTTTATAAAAACGATAACCAAAAGTGTAACAACAATCACAATCATTAAGATCGCAATAACACCAACTATAATAGAAAACATAACCTACCCCCGATTTTCCGGCTGAAACTCAAATTTATCGTGACCGCCTTTTTTTACATATCTTTTTATTGTTTTTTTGTATTTTCTCTTGATCATTAAATATTCCGGCAAGGGAATATCATTTACCTTCTTTAATGCAAAATAAACCCCTGCTATAACAACGGGGGAACAGACCAACAGTGAAAATGCAGAAAAGATGGAAAAAGTAGCAAAAACCAAAACCGCATAGACACCGATTCCGATTATACAGCATAGAAGCTGCCTGCTATCTAATACCCCCCATAAAATTTTTTCCCTACCTCTTGTATCAGGCGGCATTGAGTGCATAAAGAAAATCTCCTTTCAAAAAAATTATCGGAACAACTGGTAAACCAAACCGATGATTGTTCCTGCTCCACCAAGTAATGCAAGTGCGATCATACACAACATAAACTGTGTTATTCCGTTTTTCCTTGCCATTGGTGAAGAACTGGTCATTGCAATTCTTGTAGCGTTGATTCGTCCGAGAGCTAACACCACAAACATACAAATTCCAAAAATAAAGGCTGCCAGAATTGTCAGCCTTTTTGCCAACTTGTTATATGCTTTTCTGATCTTTTCTTTCTCGTCCTTTGCTGATGCAGCCACATCACTGTTTTTACCTGTGAAATCTATATCAATATTTGTATTTTCACCTTCTGTCGTTTTAAAAGTTGGTGCGATCGCATGAACCGAACATGGCTGAAATCCTTCAAACAAGCAGAATAAAAGCAAAAAATATATAATTATTTTTTTCGTATAAATCACCTCAATAACTGATATATATATATCGTATAAACACTATACCCACCGAGTAAAATTGCAGATATTCCCGCTGTAAGAAGTTTTGCAACAGCCATCCACTTCTTTCCCGGCTGTCCGCTTAGGGAACTTCCTGTAAATTGTGAAATACTAAATATAAAACATCCAAAGCAGATCAAGGATAACAGTCCGGTTATACCCGCTGAAAACATTTTTGTCTTTTTAAAGATATAATTAGAACTATCCTTTACCGGTGTCTTGGAATCATTATCTGTGATCTTGATATTACCATTTTTATCTCCAGAGATTGATATGTTCCCTAGTCCATTATCAGAATCGGCAAGCTGTTTTGTTTCATAAAAAAATGAAACAGATGCAGCTTGAATCGTATGTACTGGATATAGCATGAAGCAAAATAACAGAAATATGATCAAACCTTTCATCTGTTTCATAATAACCTTCCTTTCTACTTCAAGAAGTTCCAGAACAACGAGAAGATTACGGATGCAGAACCAAGAAGTGCGGTTCCGATTCCGCTGACGGTCATACCAACAATAGATGCCTGTCTTGCATTAGCCAGACCATTTATGCTGGAAGCCTGAAATTTTGAAATGGAAAAGATAAAGAATCCTAAAGCGACAATAGCAAGAACACCAGTAATTCCGGCTATCACATAATGTCCTTTATCATAGAGCCAGTTCCAAAAGTCCTGATCCTTTTTTGTATTATCAAATGTAGTTTTTAAGTTTCCTTTTTCATCCATGGATACCGAAAAATTATTATTTGCTGACTTCTTTTCAGCCTCCGTTGTTGAATCCGGATCATCTCCTTTAGAATCATCTTTCTTCGTGGTTTTCGTTTTCTGCAAGGTTTCATGTACACTCTGTTGCGAGATAGCGTTTACAGTTGTTTTCTCCGGTATACAGATGGATGCAAGTGGAAGAAGTAAAGCCACCACCATGACAATGAGTAATTTTTTTGCATGTTTTCGTTTCATAATAAGATCTCTCCTTTTTTTAAATTTTTTCATTTATATAATACAAATAGAGCAATTAAAATTATAAGGGAAAAATGGATGAAAAATCGTATATCCCTTTTTTGTTAAAATATAACTTCAATTCTTCTATGGATTCCGAGATTAGTGACTTAATTCTAGGCTGCGAAAATCCATATTTTACAGCAACCTCTACCTGTGTCATATTCACCCCTTCTTCATTTAACCCAAAATAATCCCTTATAATTCCTTGTTTTCGTTCCACAAGGGAATTGATCGCAGAATCAAGGAAACTTAACACTTCTGCCCTTTTGAACTGTTCTGCAATTTTCTCATCTTCAATTCTGTTAAGAATAGAATCCTCTTCATTATTATCGGAATCTACATAACTGGAATATGAAAGATCTCCAGAATAGATCGGTTTTTCCAAATATTTCCGGCTGTTTGACACTTTCTTTGCCAAGGTCTTACACTCATTCTCCATACAGGTGTAGGCATAGCTGCTAAACTTTACAAAACGTCCTTTATCAAAGGTGTTTGCGGCTTTTGTAAGACCGATCATACAGGCTCCATAGACATCTTCCCGGTCTATATCGAGCATAGAATGTTCCATTTTATCATTTCTGTATAAATAAGCATATTTTGTTTCAAGTTTATTGACCAACCGAATATTTTCCCGATAAAATTGATCTATTTCATCCGGTGTCAAAAAATTTTTCATTACCAGTTTCTCAAAATTTCTTGAAATTTCGGATTGAATGTAGAGATATATATATTTACCTCTTATTATCTCGGAACATTTCTTAAACAGTTCGATCTCAACTTTATCATAAGTATTTTTTAGTTCTTCAAGGAAAGCCTGAAATTCAGCATTTTCATTACTTGTATCACCCATATAGCGTTTTTATCCTTTCTGCAATCTGGTTAATTTCCTTTTTTTCCTTTCGTTTTCCATTTGGAAAATAGGATTGAAAAGCGGCGGCACAATTCACGAACCCAGATGCATCATTTGAAATCTTAAAGACCTCTGTAATATTTAAGTTATTACTAATATAACGAGAATCAATATCGGAATTGACATATCGGTTTATAATAATGGCAGCCTTTCCACGAAGTCCGGTCTGATTCAGATACCGTTCTGTTTTTTTCAAAACCGAAAAATCCTGTATCACATCGAAAAATACAATGTCGGAAATCTTGGTCAGCATCCGTTCATAAGAAGAATGATAACCAAATTTCGTGTCGAAAATAATGTAGTCATAAGCAACCGATAACTGTTCGATCGCATTTTCCAAATTTGACATACTTCCGTTTTCATAAAGTTCCATAGACAACCGGATAAATTCTATATTGTCGGGAAGAGCAGCATACAACTCTTCATTATGGTTTGCTCCATACATCAGCTTCTTTTTGTCAAGACAATAATTCCCTTTTATAGCTCCAGATATAATACTTTCCGCTATCTGATCCAAGGTATATCCATCTGACGGAAGATTTAAACGATCGTATAGGGTTGAATCATTCGAGATTCCATTAACGATCAGGATTCTTGCATCGGGATTATTATAAGCTAAAGCAAATGCTATATTAATTGCATTGCTTGTTGTTCCTACCCCATCTAACAATCCTGTAAAAACTATCTTTTTTGCAAGCTGCCTTTTCTTTAAAAACATCATGCTGGCAGGCATCCCATCTCCGATCAATACATCACTTTCTCTATGAAACGAATCGTATAGATTAAGGACTGGTTCTGGATCCGGAACATTTGGTACGTCATAATAATTAACCGAACCATCTTGGACTTCATTAAATACAGGCTGGCTTTCAACGGTCTGAAAACTCTGTTTGCTTTCAGGTGTCTGAACATTGAAACTGCTCACAGGCTGAGGTACAGGTGGAGATACAGGATGTAAAAGCTGTAACTCACTCTGGGTACACAAGTGAAAAATCAAACCGGGTTTTCTGTAATAAAGAACTGGTGATGATAAAACAGGGTTTGTATTTTCGGTCAATGCTTCGGGTTCTTTAAACGACTGTTCTACTTCTACTTTATTGGAAACAGTATTAAGGTCAGAAGAAGGGGCAGTTTTAGGCATTTCTACATCCGGCACCCGATCTAGCCACTGATCTTCCTTTGTTTTGTTTGTATATCCTTCCTGTTTCTGATCTTCTATCGTTTTATCTTCGTCCTGTTGTTTCTTTGGATTTTTTTTGAACAAACCTTTTTTGGGGGCTTCGTTCTCGATCGTGATCTGAACGGAAGGCTTTATACCCACGTTAGAATCCGAAGTATTCTGTTCTCCTAACAAGGATATAACATCTCTGTATTCCTTCTTATTATATATATTGGAAATGATGTCGGATAACTTAACCTCGGATTCTCCAACTACAATGTCATAGATTCCAAGTCCGATCAAATCCCGATAAAATTCACATCCGGGTTCCATATTTACAGCAACCACAATGATTCTGCATGAGGACTTCTGACGAACTTCCCGAACCATATCCATAAATGATAACCCGATGCCGGACCGCCCAGATCCATCCAAACTGCTAGAAAGCAGTAAAATATCTGGATTTTCATTCTCAATAATGGCAGGAACTTCATCAACATAAGATGCAGTGGTCGTATAACTATAGTCTTTATTTCCAAGTTTTTTCTTTACATATTTATCAAAATCTTCCAGATCAAATGCGATACAAATTTTCTGCATATTGTTATTTCATCTCCCTATTTATCCCATATCGAAAGCGGATTTATTCCGTATTTATCCTTAAATACTTTTGTTAATTCACGAAAATCGGTGTAGACAGTCTTTTCATTAAAATCAAGCACCGAATGAAAAATAGAATCCGGTTCTATCATTGCAAAGAAATCGGCATCTCCACAAAGACCTGTAAGATACCATTGGTTATTTTCTTCATCAAACTGGATTGCAAAGGATAACTTAGAATGAACACCTTCTATTAAGTTAGAGATCAATGGGATATTGGTATTTCCATGAAGTAATGACAGATCAATACTGTAAGCATTTTCTCCATCCTCTGTCTGTCCGGTTCCTGCACCATTAGAGATCTGATCACGCAAGGTTCCAAAAACTCCATTCATAAATGCTTTTCCGCTGATTCCCTCTCCTATTTTTACAAAACTGTTATAAAAACACCGATACCAAGCATCATTTATAGAATAAGCGTTTGCTCCATAGGCATCATCATCCGAAACAGCTTTTAAATATGCTTCTGAATAAGGTGCTGCGAAGGTGGATGCAGAAACGTAAGTACCTGTTTCATCCATCCAGATCAGTACCCCAGGCTCATTCTCATTACTTCCGGTTCCATTTATCACACCGGAAAACAAATCGGAATCATCTGGAATCGTATTTAAGTTGGTAATAGAGCCATCTTCTGAATCTTCTGACAAGGAATCTCCCCCATATCTGCCAAGGCATACGACCATGAACATATAATATGGGTTGGAATATCCACATAGGCTCAATCCGGTATCTTTTATATCGTAGTCAGTACCAGTAAAATACTGAGACAATTCCGTTCCAAGCCAACTTGTATTCACAGAATCTCCTTTGATATACATATAAAATTTTCTTCCATAATCTGAATCATTGTTGATATTTTCCAACATCTCACGAACAGACAAATCGGTTTCAGTTAATGAAACATCCTGTACCGAATCTGCCTGAATCGACTTATGTTTTAAAACGAAATATATGATTGTAACGAGAGATAAAATAACAACAATTACAATGAAAAAACCGATCCAGATCTTTTTCAATCGAAATTTTTTCTTCATAGTTTATACTAAATCCTTGTAATTGAATTTGATATAATTATAAGACAAAAAAAGGGAAAAAACAACAAAAATTGTCACTTTTGCCAGTTTTTGCAAATGTTTTCCGTTTATTTTTCCTCTATTTATTCCAATAGTGGAAATAATAGAGAAAAAGAAAGGACGATGTATTACCATTGTCCTCTCTCTACATTAGTTTTGATTCCAAACTGCAAGCACCAAACTCTTTAATGCATTAGAAAAGCATGAAATGTATTCCGCATTTCGATTCTGGGTTTTATTCCTCATTCCCTCATGCACTATCTTCACCGGAACATGGAATGTCTGTGCTACTATCTTTTCGGATTCTTTCACGAAATCTTGTATCTGGTCCGAACGGTAGGCTTTTAACATCTTCAAGTAGTTTGCTCCTTGATTGATGCAGTTGAATTTCAGATCATCATATCCTTTTCCTAATTCTTCCGACCAGAATAAGAAATAGGTTTCCGATTCCGGAAACTTCTTTTTTAAATAGCCAGCAAAATTCAGTCCTGCGTCAAGCACCTGTATCTTTTCGTATAAATCCATATCGAAAACAATCATCATCCGAAGTTTTACACTAGCATTGTAAGATGGATCACGCTTGATGATCTCTCCTACCTCATCCGCAACATAATGGAAGGTATTCACTCCCTGTATGGATAATGCGGTAAAGCCATCTTTGCATACTTCATTCATTTTGAAAAAGCCTTCTCCGATATAAAACGTGTTGCTTCTTCTCCGTTTTGGATAAAACACATGAACTGGACTACCAGGGCTTGATCCAAGACCTCTCACTTTACCCTTTGTCTTTTCATTACTTACGTTTCTGGAAGAAACATAGAAGTATTTCATCCCATTTCTTACCGATTTTGGATTCATGTTTCGCATCTGTAAAGCCATGATCTCACCATAAGCATTTGTGAGCGGAATCCCGATACAATCCGGGCATGGATGCTTGAACATCCATCTTCCTTTAGACTTTGTTTCGTCCAAAAATTCCATAAAGAATCCGGGAACACCGAGCAAATTATTGTAATCAAAATCTGGTTTCTCTTTCCGGATAGACAAGATCAGCTTATCAATGCTGAAACACTCCTTATAGGTAAAGAACCCAAACTTTGAAATTTCCTGCTCTGATAAATGCCTTTGCTCCATCAGATATTTTTTATGAACCTTAGACAATGCAAATTGCGGCATCCGAAGTAAATGCCTGTATACTAAATTGCAGACATCATCCGGGGCTTTTGACGTATAATCTTCGCTGATCTTTTCGTCTATCATCTTATAAACCTTGGTATCTCCCTGAAATTTCTTTACAGCATCAGGAGATCCGTTTAATGCTTCATACTGCTGCATTGTGATAGCTCCAGACCTATAAGCAAGTATTACACACGCTTCTATATATGATACATGATTAAAATAAGAATACAGTGTAGCAGGTCCACCTTTAAAATCGCAGGCAAAACAACTGAACACATTTTTTGACTTGGTAACTGAAAATCGGCTGTGTGTCAAACAGGAATCTCCATTTTTACCAATTCTTCCGCAGCTTGGACATTGTGAGAAAATCTTATCACCTCTGGTTCTCGTTACATATCCAGATTCATTCAAGATCTGTTCGCAAGGAAACTCTCTTGCCTTATGAAACGCTAGGTTTTTTATTTCATTGATCTCACCTTGTCTCATCCTCTGTCGCTCCTTTCTTTGATCCTCTCTATTTGAGATTTCATTTTACATATTTATATTACTGTTATATATAAAAAAAATATAAGAAAAATCACCACAAAATTAATTGCGGTGATCCTTTTACTTTGAAATATTAGTCTTACTTGATCACTGTTTCTCCATCAATGATGATATGTTTGATCAACATATATCCATTTTCATCACTGTAGAATACAAATTTTACATCATGTTCCAGTTCTTCTATAATGTCTTTGTATGCGACACAAGCTCCATACGACTGATAATTTGGCAATGGACGATGATTTTTTGCATAAGAATTACAGGTTTCTGCACTTCTAAGCAGTTTTTCTTTCATCGTTAGATACAAACTTTTCTTCATGTTCAGCATTTCCTTTCTGTCTACCCCTATCGGCAGCCTATGTTTCTGTGAATAATGGAAATTATCTGTACACAGATATTAACACTGGATAATCAATATTCCCAAAATTTCTTCCAAATCGAACAACTACATTGTGGTTTTCTGATGCTACGATAGAGTACCACCGATCATCTTTCTGAAAAATTGGGCTTAGATTTTCCAAGAATAGTTGCAGATCACTATTGCACCCACCATGCCAACGATGGTTGATGGTGTTAAGAATACGGTCAATTAGTCTGTGTTCTTCTTCTGTTAGTTCCTCTACACCTTCATTCTTCCAGAATCCATCCCAACCATTCCGAAAATGGAAAAACAAGTGATAATTCCCAACCAAGGGTTGATCAAACACTTGCTTACATTCTGTGAACGTTACTTCTTTACTCATAGCAATCTACTCCTTTCTATTATACTTTTCCAGACCAAATATTGCATCCGGAAAAGTATCGTTTAATTCTTCGATCGTGTCAAAACAATCGGCATATCGGTCGGTTCCATCTGGACTGATTACGAAAAAACTCCTAATTCCAGAAAGCCATAAGGACAATGCATGAAATCGGTCAATAATAAGGAAGGATTCTGCTACGCTTAACATAGCTTCCTTACTATCAAACTGATCCTCTTCCGGAATCTGTGCATACCGAAGTTTCAAAACGTATTCCGCTGCTTCCTGTTCCTTTAAAAATCGGTCATAATAGAACCGAACAATGGTCGTGAACAGGGTATTGGTGTTCTTGATTGCTTCTACTGCTACATCAACAGATGAATCATTATGCAACCTCATTAATACAGGGAGCGGAATATCTGCCCTCGTTGCAAAACAGGCTCTTACCAAGGGGCTGCTATCGTCTGCAAGCGGGGATAAGAACTCTCCAGTTAGGGATTGGTTAAACACCAGATTCCTTCTCACTTTTTCATCCTGATCCTTCATCAGCTCCAAAGCAACCTCTTTTTTGTCTGTAGTTTCTGCCAGATATAATTTAGTATCTCGATCCATATTTTTCACTCCTTTTTTTTGTTCCCTATTTGGGTTATTTATATCTACATATATATAGTACAAACATTTTGGTAAAAATTATAAGCTAGTCTGCATTTTTCCCACCAACTCTGCTTCTAGTATTTTAGAAAAAAAACAAGCCTGTACTTTTTTAGATACAGGCTTGTTCTCTTTAGTTCCAATGTGATCCACGAAGTATTTCATAGGCTTCCATCCGAACGTAGTAATCACTGTCTGACTTTAACAGCTCTACGAGATCTCGGCTGCCATAACGAACTACTGCTCGTCTGACTTCCGGTGATGGATCGTTTAAGAAGTATTTCAGCTTATGCGGTGTATAATAGGCACAAGTCCGAACCGCAATTCGTCTAACATCCGGTGACGGATCTCTGCTTAGACGGTCAAGCATATCTAACTCCTTTGCTCCCACATGGTCTTTTCCAAGACGCTCAATTCCAAGTAGTACACCTTCTCTTACATATGAAGAAGGATGTCTGGAGAGTTTCTTTAGTGCAAAACCACCGGCAGCAATCATGTATAACACCTTTGGTGATTCATCCTGCCAGCCTTCCATCAAGCACTTATTGGCAGCTTCATTCGTTCTTTTGGCGACTTCCATTCTCACGATCTCGCTATCATCATATGACAGCTCACACAAGATTTTCTGATCACCATTCTTCGCAAGTGTTACCTTACTTTCTACATCTCCATGGTCAAGGATATTTCTAACCACATTAAAACAACTAAAAATATTCATATTATTCGCTCCTTTTCTTTGTTCCCTATTTGGGATAATCAATGTCTACATTTATATAATACTTATCGTGCGAAAAAAAATATAATATGATTATAAAAATTTGCGAAAATTATATTCCCTCTCTAATATTTTGCAAAAAAAAACCTGTATTTGTTTTGATACAGGCTTTTTTTCTTTAGTTCCAATGTGATCCATAACGTATTTCGTAGTTTTCCATACGAACATAGTAGTCACTGCCTGATTTCAACAGTTCTACTAGATCTCTGTTGCCATAACGAACTACTGCTCGTCTGACTTCCGGTAACACCTATCATTCCATTTCTATTCCAAATTCAAGGCAAGCGGCACATCCCATTTTATCAGGATATATACCATCATTATCCGCAACAATTTCCCATCCATATTCAAAAGATACTATGTTATCATATACTGCTTGTGGATTATTTTCATTACCATCCCAATCCGTAGCTGGATTATCTCCATTTTTTAATGCTTGTATATCATCCATTAGTCTCCCAGATGCTCCGTATTCATAACCACTATGTAAATAATCTTCTAAATGTTATTTTCCCAAGTATTCTTTTTCAAGTGCGGTTCTAAATTCGGAATCAACCCAACATTGATCATACCCTTGTGCAACTAACGAAACTCTTATTGCTTTTAGAAACCTCGGATATTTTATATTTTTGTCCTCGATTTCCTCAAATAGTTCTGAACGACCAATATTGTTTATATATCGGTGCATTTCTTCTTTACTCATAACTGCACAATGATTGTCCAGATCGGACTGCTTTTGGGCTTGTTTGATAATCACCTTGAAGTTCTCCGCAAAGTGACCATCTACGGAATCATTGTCTATTAAGTCCTCTAATTCAGTGAAATTACTAATTTTCTTCATTCTTATTTCCTCTATTCTTCCTTGTCAATGACTACTGTTTTTATAATAATATACGCTATGTATATTTTCAAGAAAAAGGGAAATTATTCACTTGTTTTTTCACACTCACGTAGAATACGATCCAAAGTTGGTCTGCTGATCCCAAGTTTCTTCGCAAACTGCACCTTCGTTAGTTTCCTTGACGAATATTTGGAATATAGCTTAGAAAACAAATCTTGATCTATTTTCTTTACCTGTCCACCCTTATATTTCCCTTCTCTTTTTGCAATCGCAATTCCTTCCCTTTGTCTTTCCAACATATTTGTCCGTTCAAACTCGTAAATGGCAGCTATACCCTGTTTTCACAAAAGAAAATGAAAATAAGCAGAGGTCAAAGAGAATTTTTCTGATCTACGATGATGTTGGAACTGAGATGATGGAATTACGATATTGATTTTTTGACCTAAAAAAACTCCGGGAAAATCCCGGAGAAAAAATTGTGAAATATTTGAAATAAGGAAGTCGAACAATGAAGCGTTGATAAAATCGAGAAACATAGATTTTCCTTGGAACCTTGCAAAATCGTAACCCTACAAAGTTGATTTAATTAAGAAGTAGACTAATATTTACCTTTGGAACCTTGTAAAAATCGTAACCCTACAAAGCTATCATTTAATACATCAAGTGCAATACTATCTTTTGGAACCTTGCAAAATCGTAACCCTACAAAGCGTCAAATCACAAGGTTGGTACTGTACACTGCCTTTTCATTCTATGCTCTGTACAGTTTCCAGTACCAATTTACTTCTATCTCAAAGAGGGATGCCAACTCACCCCGATATTTCATTTCTAAAGTACCATTTTTTTATATAAAAAATCCAAATTTTACCCAATTTGGAAAGATCATCGTCTGAAAAGCATTAAACAAATATCCTTTGGAACCTTGTAAAACCGTAACCTTACAAGGGAGGAGGTTTTAAGCTCAAATATGCAAACCACCTTTGGAACCTTGTAAAACCGTAACCTTACAAGGGGTCAAATTACAAGGTCGGTACTGTACACTGCCTTTTCATTCAATGCTCTGTACAGTTTCCAGTACCGGTTTACTTCTATCTCAAAGAAGGGTGCCAACTCACCCCAATATTATTTCCTATATCTTATTCTTATTCGTCTTTACGACATTTTCCATTTTGGCTTTTTCCAAAAATGAGTTCCATTCATCTTCCGGGATATTCCTATATTCTTTCCGGTCAGAATCATAATATAGCATCATAAAAGCCCTGTATAATGTATGAGGAATTGATTCAAACATATTTAGCATCATGTAATCATCCCAAAAATCATCCTTATTACAAAGTCCTTTTGCATGATTATACCAATATAACTGCTCCGGTATGACAACCTTATTTACAGGGGTTAAAAGATCAGACTGTAATTTTCGATTCAGTTTATTGATAAATTCAGAAGGTGCAGCCTGCATAATTGACCTTCTTCTATCAGCCTTTGTCTGCTGTTCCTTCTTCGTCTTACTTTCCAGATCCACTTTTTTTGTAAGATAACTGGTATCACAAATAAAGAACTTATTTCCCATAGAGAGTAGTTCATATACAATCTTATTTTGCCAGATAGACCTCGTTTCTACATATTTTCTTGATGCTTCCCGATATTTTTTGCTAAGTTCTTTATACTGCCTGCTTTTCACCCAGGTTAGTTTCTGTTTTTCTCCATCCACCATAATTCCAGATTTCACAGTTCCATTTTCATTATAATTGTCCGGATTATTCAGCCGCAATAACTGATCCATTTTCTGACCAATTTCTGATAGCTGGTCGCTGTATTCTGAATATCCAGGACTAAGATCGTAGCTCTTTACTTGATCCTTTGATACCGCACATAAGCGGTTTCTCCAAATACAAAGTCCAACCGTACCATCCGAGATCGGATGAATCAAATCCCCATTTTCATCTTTCTTTTTATATGGAGATCTACGAACCGAAAACTGGACAAAATATTTGTATTGATCCCTAATTTTTACCCTTTTTATACAGATGCTCGATATATCAGCCTGCAGCATTTCTTTATTATATTCTTTCTCTCCCACCAGAACCTCTATCTTTACAGGATGAGAAGAACTATACCTTGCTTTAAACCTATATATCTCTCCATTTTTCTCTTTTTTATATGGAGAATTTGAAAGAATCAGATAGTATCGGTTATTTTCTGTGATTAAACGAATCCCACTTTTTCCATTTGTTTTAATCGTATTAATGCTACCCCACTTTTTATAATGAACCATCTTTCCGTTTCCGAAAAGAAATTTTGAAAATGCAACCCATAAGGGTGCCGCAATCGTTAAACATGCCATATTGGAACTTATAGTGGTTGCATAGTGGGCTGAAAACTTTGCCACATCCCCATTAAAACCAAATTCGGTGAACCTTGCTTCTCGCAGCATATCATTCTTCTTCTGAAACGCTTCTTTTTTGCAGATTTTTACTTTTTCTTCTGTAATTTTTTTCTTTTCTTCCTTCAGTACCTTTTTTATTTCTGCATTCATTCCATCATCTGTAATCGGTACACCAGACTTCTTTATATTTTGTCTGGCTTTTCTCTCGATCTTATTCTGGTTGATCTCGGAAAGGATTTCTTCCTCAAAAGTATCTCTTTCCTGTAATAACTTCGAGATAACTTCCTCTTTTTCAGCCAAAATTTGTTTTTCAACTTCCTCTTGGTTAAAATCTTCCCCATGTTCCTGATTCATAATTATATCCAACTTCTTATTATAAAAACTATCGTATTTCTTCGTTACTGTTTCGATTGGATTTGTAAGGTCATAGAAATGAATAATTTCACGCTCATTTTCTTTCCAGTCTTCCCGCTCTGTCAGCTCTTTATATTGCCCCAATTTATAATGCAACATGTCATTATAAATCTGGACTGCATGATCCATCTTCTTATTGATTACATCCCCTTGCCATTTTTCTGTCTTTAATGGCAACTCGATGATTGATGTCATTCCATCATATTTCTTCCTCATCCGTTTTTCTCTCCTTTTTTACACTTACACTGCTTTGGAACCTTGTAAAATCGTAACCTTACAAGGGGTCAAATTACAAGGTTGGTACTGTACACTGCCTTTTCATAAAATACGCTCTGTACAGTTTCCAGTACCGATTTACTTCTATTTCAAAGAAGGATGCCAACTCACCCCGATATGTCCTTTATTTTTTCGGTATAGTCTTATTTATAATATACCACAATCACGTTTTAATGTCAACTTCATTCTATCACATCCATCTTCTTCCTTAGTTCTGATATAGAGCATTGTTATAATATAGTTTCTTGGGTTTCCAATCCGGTCTGTCTGCGAAAGGAATTTGCCTACAACATATAGAATTTCCAACCGTGTCAGCTTCATTATCTTGCCGACAACTACTGCTGTTGGCTTATCCTCTCCTTCTACTCTGATCGTAGGCTTTCTGCAGTTTACAAAATTCTTTCAGCCCTGCCATGTTGTATTGTTCTTCTTGACTGTCGATTATTTTTGTTGTATTATCATTATTGTTAATAGGTTCATTTTGGGTGCTTGATTTTTTATCTAAGCTGTCGCTGACTGATAAATTATCAAGCTCCTTTTCTTTTGTGACGGTATATCCCATACTCTGTAACTTCTGGATCATTGAAAATACCCATATTCAAGTACATAAAAAGAGGGTACCAATTTATAAAAGAAAAGTACCCACTTATGCGTTTTCATGGTAATGTCGCTAATTTTCCGGTTCGTAGTTTGCTAAGGCTTCCTCAGCTTCTTCTCTGGTGAGATTAAACTTCGACATTAATTTTATTACTATATCGTTATCATTTGCGTGAAACTCTTTTGATGTTTCTATTAATTGAAAAATTCTAGCTTTTTCTCTCTCTTCCTGTATTTTCATTGCATATGTCATATAATCCACCTCCCATTTCTTGTTAGCAATAGCATCATTAACAGCCTTTTTCAATTCTTGCGTGAACTTGCTTGTAGCATCTTTTTTTAACAAAAAATCTAAGAATCATACAGAACATATAATCATCAGTAAAACTCAGTTCTTCATACTTTTTATATTTATTCATTTTTAAATTCTCCTTTTCTTTGTTGGCTATCTGCCATATCTTGTGTATATATTATACCAAGTTGATAATGGATATACAAGATTTTGAGGAAGAAAAGAGAGCAGAGATTTTACATCTCTGCTCTCTGGAAAAACATAGGAAGAAACTATATTTGGTAGTATACCACCGTATTTGCTACTTTGTCAAGTTAGTAGTCTATATTATGATCTTTAAGGAGTAAGAGATAATCAGAACCTAACTCACCGTTGCAGTCCTTTAAATCCCCAACATAAGAAAAACCATATTTTTTCATTGATTCCTTTGCTGTTATTTTTACTTTAGGATCTGGAATACCACCAAGGAAAGGCTTGTTTTTTGTAACCACCAAGTATTTACTTCCAAATCTGGTGTAAATTTCACCACTATCACTCGGAATGTGTAACTCCTTTTCTTCCCCCTTAGTTGTCTTACCCTTAATCACTCTCACCGTCATTTTTTCCCCACATTCGGTGCATCTCCAGTATTCGTACCACTCATCCCATGATTCTTCCATGATCACATCCCGAGGTTCATACTGGGCTGGATGAGGGATGGTTTTGACAACGACATCCTCAAATGAGCAATTACCATGTCCGGTATCATCAGTATGTTTATGCCATGCTTCTAACTTATCCATAGCGTAATTAGGAAAAACTTCTCCACAAGTCTTACATACCGCACGTTCTTCCTTAATTTCTTCTGTCCATTCATCTGCAACTTTAACATCTTTCTTTTCCGTCTTGGCTTTATGGTTTATTACCTCAGAGTTTTTAAGAGCCTTGCCATTTTCGTCTAATGGTGACCACTGGTGAACGTGTTCCTTAATCTCGTCACATTTACCATCTGTCCCGATCGTATAGGTTTGATCTCCTACTTTAACAGTACCAGAGGTCTTATATTCACCATTTGTGTTGTCACAGTAGTAGATTGTTTTATTATCCCCTGTTCCGATCTTATAAGCACCCTTCTTTGTTACTGCTTTTCCGGTATCAGAACGAACAATCTTGTTTCCGGATTTTTTTAGTGTTACCTTTTTTCCGTCTTTATTAAACACCGTCTGAAAACCATTTATTTCTGTGGTGCAGTTTACCTGTGCCAGTCCATTATTTACATAGTAGACTGATTTTCCGTTCGTGTCTTTCTTCCATCCATTTGTCTGATCGACACGACCGTTATTGTTAAAGTAGAAGTTCTTACCGCATACCTTATGAACGGTATTCTTACAGTCTGTGACCACTGTAAATTTCCCATTATCAAAATGCTTATAGATGCCAATATCCTTACCATTATCTGTGATAACATCTGTAGCAAAACCGTCACTTGTGATATAAAATCCATAAGTGCCATTACTTCTCTTATGCCAACCGGATTTTAAGTTGATTGCTTTATCATTATTGTAATAAAAATACAAATTCTTTCGCTTCTTTATCGTGACAGACTTCTTGCTTTCCTTTATTTTAAACTCGGTTCCGCTTTTATAAAAATATTTCAACGCACCGGATTTATCTTTCACGATCTTTGCTGTAACCTGTCCGGTTTTTCCGACATAGTAAGCTTCCCCATTAGAAAACTTCCAACCATTTGTCTGATCAACACCGGTTGAAGAAAAGAAAAGATACCGGTTGTTGATTTTTTCAAAAGAGCCATTGTTCCTATATTCTGTCTTATTCTTACCGGAAATCTGGTAGACCGTTGTGTTGTCAATCTCGTAACTTACTGTTCCATCTTTATCTACATAGCAGACATCGTTTTCTCCAATTCGTTTCCAGCCTGTTGTCTTGCTGACATTTCCATTCTTATTAACATAGAAATATTTGTTATGAAGCTTTTTGATTGAAGATTTCTTTAACGTTTTTTTACTCCAGCCATTCTTCCACTCTTCGTATTTACCATTTTTTATCCGAGCGGTTATATATCCATCATTACCCACATAGTAGGTATACTGCCCGGAGCCATTCTTCTTCCATCCCTTTGTCGTAACCTTATTTCCGTTACTACCGTAGTAGTAATACTTCCCATTTGTTTTTTTAGTGGTATATTTCATGCCACTTGCCATGATCTCTGCCTGTGTGCCATCCGATGTCTGTTCGTAAGCCATGGTAGTTCTAAAATAGAAAAAGCAGCTAAGCAAACAAAAAGTAGCAATTAAGAGCGTGAGCAGGCACACAAGTTTTCCCTTTCCTTTCAGTAAATGTTTCATAATACATCCGTCCTTTCTACATAAATACAGTTTATCTATCTTGATATAATAATACCACATTTGTATTAAAAAGTCAACTATTTTGTAAAGATAAGGGAAAAACCATAAGGGAAAAACTTGACTTGGGTGTTGACACATGATATAGTGTAGTCAACAAATGATGTAAATACCCTTAGTGGCATACGAAAACCCCAGTGTTGCACCACTGGGGTTTTCTATTCCGTTTTTTCGGGGTGGCTTATACCCTAGGCTGATTGCTAACTCTTATCTATCTCCGTCCAACCATTTGCATATGTAGTATGAAACTACACCTGCCACGACAGAAACAATGAATGATGTAAATAAACCCAAAGTGACACCCCCCTTTCTATGCCAGTATAGGGGATAGCAACATTAAGATTATACCAAAAAAATTTGAGTGCCACAATATGTCGCATTTTAAAAAAATATATAAAAATAATATAAAAAGTATTACTTGTGCTACTACATATACAAATAGCTAGACGGAAACAAATAGTGGCAATTAGCCTAACGGATGCTCAACCGCAAAACAAGAAGAAACCCCACGAGTTCGCATCTCGTGGGGTTTCGTTTTGTGTACTTTTGGTACTTATATCTTTTCTCCGGCATATTCTTGCCATTTGGTGGCAATATATATAATAAGTATTACTTATTATGTGATTCTCTCCCATGTCATACCAGAAACCCCATATATTTCCACAAGTGGAAAGAAAAAACGTCATTATTGGGTAATTATTCAACAAAACTACTTATATGATAGGCTGTAATACCTTTTTCTTCTGCGTATTTTAAATAAGGTAACACATCATCAATAAATACAGTTTTTTCTAGCTCAGTAAAATTATGACTTACAATCCAGTCCCATATGCAGATCTTAGAACCTTTCATAATTGTGCCATATTTAGTTTCAATATAAGTATCATTTTTAGATACCTTATAAATAAAACTATTATAGTGGTCAAAATATTTAATAAATGTATCCCAATATTCTTCTGGCACAAACCAAAACTTACCGTTGAACTCAATATTCTTGCAATTTTCTTTAAGCCATACAATTTTATCTTGTAGTTCCACAGTTGATATGATAGAACCACATATCCAAATCCCATCAGGTTTTGCTCGTTTAAGTGCTTTAATTATAGATTTTAGCGGTCTGCTATGTAAAAAAATATGATTCTCTATCTCTTCTTTAGTTTGCCCGTTAGTAGTTCCATCTTTTGCACTTACATGGTCATTAAAGCGGTATTCAGCTAAAGTACCATCTATATCCACATAAACATATTTATTCTTCAAAGCTTTTATCATTCTTTTACTCATACGTTTTCCTTTCAAAAAAATCCTCCCTTTCTTGAAAATGAAAGGGAGGAGTGTAATTTTTAGCTTAACTTAATGACATTACATTTCTATTTTCTTCTTCTTTTCTTAATTAAGATTGCAATGATCGCAGCCAAACTCATTCCAAAGAGGATTAATACCGGAATCATATGGAAGGTATCACCTGTTTTTGGTGTGTCCGGACGAGTGTTTGTGATGATATAGCTTGTAATACTTGCCTGATCATCCTTTGTCACTGTCTTAGTGTATCCATCCGGTACATTTACTTCATCCACCGTATAGACGATCTCTTTACCATCTTCCAGCTTTTCAAGGTTGTCCCAAGTATAAGTCCAGTTCATGCTCTCATTTAAAGTAATCGCATCTCCGACCTTAATCTTGCCCTCACCTTCACCCATGTAGAGCTGAACGGTAATGTCCTTTGGTCTGGTCTGGTATTTATCATTGGAATCCTTCCAAACCTTTGTAATCTTAACCGAAGTTGTACCCGGCTTATGGGTGTTTGTGATCGTAAATGCAGTACCCTCATTCGTTACCTTCTTAACATATCCATCCGGAATACTTACCTCGTCTATCGTGTAAACGATTGCTTTACCATCTTCCTCTTTCGGCAGGTTGCTCCAGTGATAAGACCAGTTGTTGTTTTCAGAGAGCATGACTGCATCCCCAAGCGGTGATCCATCTTTATAAAGCTGTACCTTGATGGTTTCCGGTCTGATACCGTCTGAATCCTCATTATCTTCCCAGATCTTTACCACTTTAACACCTGTCATTTCACTGGTATGCGTATTGGTAATCGTAAATACCGTACCGTCATTGGTTACTTTCTTCGTATATCCATCCGGAATACTTACCTCATCAACCGAGTAAGAAATCTCTGCTCCGTTCTCGGTGCGGGCAAGATCTTCCCATGTATAAGTCCAGCCATTTTCCTCAGATAAGGTAACCTCATCTCCGACCTTGGTTGTTCCGTTTTTGTAAAGCTGAACTTTGATTGTTTCCGGTCTGATTCCATCTCCATCGTTAGAATCTTTCCATACCTTGGTTACCTTAACTTCTGTTGTACCCGGCTTATGGGTGTTTGTAATAGTAAAGGCTGCACCCTTATTTGTTACAGTTTTGGTATAGCCATCCGGAATCTCAATCTCATCAACCGTGTATACGATATCTTCACCGTCTTTCTGTTTATCAAGATCCTTCCAGGTATATTTCCAACCATTGTTCTCGGAAAGCTCTACCGTTCTGCCAGATGCCTTTTCATCCGCATATAACTGTACCTTGATCGTAGTTGGTCTGATGCCATCCTGATCGTTGTTATCATTCCAAACCTTTTCTACAGAAACCTTTGTAACGTCCGGAACATGGGTATTGGTAATTATAAATTTTGTTTCCTTGTTTGTGACTTCTTTTTTATATCCTGCCGGTATCTCTACTTCATCCACAGCATAAATAATATCCTCATTATTTTCTATAGTTGGAAGTCCTTCCCAAGTATAACTCCAGTTATTTTTTTCTGAAAGTTCTACAGCATCATAAACCTTTGTATTTCCATTTTTATAAAGCTGTACTTTGATTGATTCCGGTCTGATTCCATCCGCATTATCCGCATCATTCCATACTTTTTTTACAGATATCTTTGTATTTTTTGGAACAGAAAGTGTCTGAGATTTTGAAGTCAGATCATCATGCTTGACTAATCTTCCGGTATGCGTCTGGTAAACGCCTGTTTCATCTACCGTTCCATCTTCATTTATTGTAAGGTCAGTATCGTCCGAACCTTCAAATAAATATTCAGTAACAACAACATTCTTGCCATCAAGTCCGGTGGTATCAAATACAAGTGGTGTTCGTACTTCAGCACTGACATATCCTGTATCGTCAGAATCGGTTGTGAACACTTTATGTCCAAGAGAATATGTTCCGTCTGGCTGCTTATATGCCTTACCTGTATCAGGATCTTTTATAACACCCTTCATTGTATAGGTCTTTCCAGCTTCTAAGAAATGATAATCACTAATATCCTCTACATCTACCTTCTCATTTGCCGGAATAATGTTATCCTGTGTTTTAACCCCTAATGCTCTTGTTCCGATATATGGCTCCGGGATATTGGTTACAGTTCCAAGATCATATAACTGGTATCCATCTGTATAATCATCTTCTTTTGTAAGATCAACCGTGATCGGTGTGATCAGGCGGTAATCCTTATTGACTTCGGTTGCAAGCTCCGTGATCTCATAGGTATCGAATGGCAACGCCCCAAGTTCATCCTTGATCTTTCCTTTTTCATCCTTGTTACCATAAAACCATGTTCCACCGATCGTCTGATTGTCGGAATCGGCTGCATTGGTGTTTTCGGAATGTTTGATCTTTGAGGTATCAATCATACCATTTTTATCTGTCACAACTACATGGCTTTCACCTGTGGTCTTGGATGTGATCTTAAAGGCAATACCAGATAAAGGCTCATTGGTATCTAATGCGATCTTCTTGAATTTGAGATCTGCACGCAGGATCACTTCTTTTTTGATCAGGCTGTTGGTTCCAACAAATTTTTCAACTGAGTAATCATCATTGATGATTGCAAAAATCTTTCCGTCTGCTGTTGACTTGTCTTTTCCATCAGTTGTAACAAAATCTCCAGTTGTAGTATATCCTTCCGGTGCTTTTGTTTCCTCTATAGTAATAGCTCCGTATGGAAATGTTAAAGCCCCTGTTTTTGTAAGGTATGGATCATCACTCTTATCTTTATTAAGATATGATGGTGAATCCAACTTCACTTCCCCATTCTCATCCGTCATATACACCCAAGTTCTCTCCGGTGTCATGGTCTTGATCTGGTTATAGATTGCATCCTTGTCAACCGTACCGGAAACATCGACATCATAGAACTTAACGGTAAATTCGGCTCCGGCAAGACTTGCAGCACCGGAATCTGTCCGGCTTGTATCTCCTTTATCGGTTTCGGAATCCTCTTTCTTAATCTGGATGGAAATAGGGTCGTTCTTTAATGGCTCTACCGAGGTAAATTCCGCTTTCATACCGGAAGTAGTAACCTGTTTCCACTGGTCCGGTGCCTTATTACATCCATTTGAGGTCTTTGTTTCTGTCAAATAAATCCAGCTTCCAACCGGAACACCACGAAGGATATAACTGTGTCCATTCTTTGTTCCGGCAAGTGTGTAGTTCTTTCCGGATTTGTAATCGGTCACATAACCGTTTCCATCCGCATCTGTAACAAATGTTGCAATGTAGGATGTTTCATCCGTTGTCTTTACATTGTTACCGGACACAATATAGGCTTTGTACTCGGCTCCATTAAGGGAGTAAGAACAAAGGGTGTTCATTGGGGTGTTGTCAAACACCTTCTTTAACGAGAGTTCACTTCTCGTATTGGTTAAGATAAACTCGATCATTTTCTGATCCTTATTTATTTCCATGGCTTTTGATGTTACCGTGGTAAATCCTTTGTTCGTTGTTGTGCTTGCATCTTCGACTAATTTATACCATCCAAACGGAAGGTTTACAATGTAGTCGGCATCAGCACCAGTACCTTTCTTTATTTCATAATTTTTGTATGCCGAATCTTTTATCTCTTCTGGTTTTACCTTCGTACCATCATGGATAAATGTACCGATCAGCTCACCCTTACTTACTGCCGAGTTCTGATCCGGGATTTTATAGAGGTTGAAACGGATACCCTTTAGCTCGGCTGCAGCACCGGAATAGTTCTTCTTTGCCTTGCCCTTACCGGAAACATAAGAATCCGAAGTTGTAAATGCAACCTCTGACCGCTTACTACCTGTTTCCGTGTTCGTGATAAGATTCCCATTCGATGAATTTAGCTTATGGAACGTATCATCAACGATAAATCCGGTAACTTCTTTTACACTACCGCCTGAGTGCTTATTAATCAGGGCTTTTGTCTCTTTTGTACCATCATCGTAATAATATGCCCTTGTCGAATCTTTACTGTGGTCTGCCTTATCAAGCAAAGTTTTAGATTCTTTCACATAGTAGTTGGCATCGGAATCCGTAGTCGCCCATCGGAAGATATGCAAGGCATCCGCACCATATTTTGACCGGAAAGCTGCCTTTGCATCCTTTGTGACAAATACGACATTTACACCCTTATTGTCCATATATGCTTTTCCATCATAAGAAAGGACAAAGCGGTTATCGGAAACCGTTGTTACATCACCGACTGCAATCGGTTCTGATTTTACAGTCTTTGATTTTGTACTGTCATAAACACCGTATTTAATACCAGCCATGTTGTAATAATCGGTGTCTGCGGTTGCGGCAGGAATCGTGGAAGACTTCTGTAAGGTGTAGGCAACCGGAACAGAATTAATAAAGGTGAATAACATTTGATCTGTACCTGTTGCTCCGGTTAAGTTACCCTTAAACGTACCACCATCGGTAAAATTGTCCGTTCCGATCGTAAAGGTGTAAGTTCCGTTCTTTGGACTTTCAACCGTTAATCCCTGAGTGTTATTCTCTCTAACCCGGTAGGAACCAAACGGAAGATCAAACAGGTATCTGTTTGATGCAGTCTGAATATCATCACCTGAATAATTTGTCTTAATTCCAAGATTTTTACCACTCTTTGTTACAGATACCGGAATACCGTTACCCTTCTTATTCATCTTGAAAGTTCCAACATGAACCCATTCATTCTTATCGTTCTTTCGTTCAAGCCATACAGTGACACCATTTGCAAGAGATTTATCACCACCATTGATCTTTTTGGAAACCTGAACTTTTCCAAGCATCGGTTCATCTTCTACCTCAACCGATACGGTCTTAGCATGTTCTCTATCCGGTATCTGAATCGTATGCCATGTCTGATCCAGCTTAAAGCCTGTATCTTTAACTGCCGCTCCTGCATCTGCGTAGGATTTATTCCCATTTTCATTGTAATAATAATGATTTGCTTCTCCGGTATTAAGCAAGGTAGCTGATTCTATCGCATATATGGTTTTACCCATGTAGGAATCACCAAGGAAGAATGAAAATTCTTTGATACTTGATTCTCCATATTTCGCTTTGTATGCTGTTTTTGCATCCTTGCTTGTAAATACAATATTTTTTCCGGCTTTGTCCATGTATGCCTTACCGTTATATGAAACTACTATCTTTTTCACGCTTACATGGTTGTCTCCATCTTTTACACCAGTATAGGATGATACAGCCTTATCGTAGTTTTTCGCTTCAAAAAACTTGTAAGTAATACCTGCCATATTGTATTCATCAAGGGCTGGCATATCTTCATTACTTGACACTTTTACCAGACGAACATCCGGATAGTCAGTTGTTGTATTATCAAACGTAAATTTCTCTGTCTTATGGTTTTCTGTCAAAGTCACATACTGGTGCTTTGCCTTTGTCATGTTTGCTCCAAGCGTTGCACCATCTTCTTCCACCAGATAAGTACCATATGAAAGATTGACGATGGAATTTCCGCTGATCGTTACACCATACTCTGTTGCCACAGTGGTAAGATTCTGTGGCATACCTACTCCACTGGCATTAACCTTGAACTCTCCGATCTTAACAGAACCGGCGGAGTTGTATTCCGAGTTTACATCTGTTACCTTGTAAAGTTTGAAAACAATCCCTTCTGTTGCTTTGTCTACCTTTCCATTCAATGTTTTTTTGATTGAAACAGAACCTTCATTCGGCTTCTTTCTATATACCACGATCGTGTCCGCAAGCTGGCTGCTACTGCTTCCATCTCCTACGATCGTATAGTATAACTTACCAAGTCCGGTTCTGCTGTTCCCACTGGCACCATTACTCTGCCAGATTCCAAGAGAACCATCATCATCCCTGTGTTCTGCAGATAAGATACCAGTATGAGTAGTATCGCCCTTATAGATAAAGATTAAAACATCACCAGCCTGTACCGTTCCATCCTTAATCTTTCCCATCAGATTAGATGCAGCACCACTGGTACTACCACCGTTGATCGTAGTAACTGCTTTCCAGTGTTTTGAATCAGCGTCTAATGCAGCCTTTATGCTACCTGTTGATTCTTTATTTGATGGCTTCAAACAGGAACCTTCACCGACAGAGCTTGACGATAAATAACGATCCCATACCCATTTGGCACAGGCATAATAAGATCCATAAAAATCATAGGATCCATTAAATTCACCTGCATGGGTTCGTTCCATTTCGTCAATCCAGTCATCGTAGTACCAGTTGTGAGCCGGAGCAATATCAGCACCAATGTCCGCTACCGATGCAAGAAATGTAGTCTGCAACATTTCAGTGATGAACTCAAATGCGTTCGTGATAATAACTGGGTTCTCATCGGAATCCGATTTTGTTGCAATATCTTTTTCCGTTGTAACTTCCTCTGTTTTTTCTTCGATCACATTCTCTGTTGTACTTTCAGTTGCTTCTTCGGAACTTGCTTCTTCGGTTGTTACAACCTCTGTTACATCCTCTGTTGTACTTTCGGTTGTTTCTTCGGAACTCAAATCTTCCTCAGATAATTCTTCTGTGGTATCTTCTGCATCCCCAGGTGTTGCGGTTTCTTCTTTCTTTTCCGCAAGCTGCCATTCGTCCTTACAGATCACGCAAAGAGGGGTATTATCAGATGTGAGTGTAAAAGATCCGATCTGGCTGGAATAAGAATATCCAGTTGCGGAAAAACTCTCAGAAGAATTTGAGAGGTTTTCATCCAGTCTGTAATAATAAGTTGAGGTCGGAAGTTCTAACTGATATTCCCGATCCTTGATCTGCTCATCCGCAAATCCTCTTTCTCCCTGATTCTTGTAGATCAGGTCTTTGTTCTGATCCCGATATACATGTCCATCATAGGACAGCACTAAGGATTCAATCTTTTCGGTACAGTCTGCATCCTTGTAGATGTTATAGACCATGCCAGCCATGTTGCAGGATTCATTCGCTGCACTTGGCTTCTTCTTGGTAAATGTTATGATACCATTTACATCTTCTTCAATCTCTGTGCTTTCACTTTCCGCATCTGTCGGTGTCGCACCAAGTAACGAATCGGTATCTGCACCGCTTTCGCCTTTGGAATCCTCTGTTGCCGACAGGTTGCCTGTTCCTGCAAAGAGAGAAAATACCATGGCAAAAGCCATGAAAAGTGATACAACTCTCTTCCTAACGAGTTTCATAGCAAAGCTCTCCTTTCATTTAAAAAAATCCCTTCGGTTCCATTTCCGATGTCAAAACCAAGCTCTGATTCCGGCATCTTGATAAAATACTGCCGCTGTTGGGGCGTTACACCAAAAGTGATCCTGTTTGCTCGCTCAAAGATTTTGAGAACGACAAAGGTTCTCTGTTTTCGTGTTTTTTTGACAGTATTTTCCCCCCCTTGGAGATACCACATCCAAGGGGAAATATTCTTCTATTCAGGGTATTTGAGATGAATAGATTTTTTACGCTGGTATTATACCATATTTTGGAAGTAAATCGGCAAAAAAACCACAATTTATGTCTGATTTTGTCGTTTTTCACAATACGCTTTGTGCATATGGTATAGAAATTAACCATTTTTCCAAAGAAATGTATCGTTATCCGAAATAACGAGCCTTATTCATTCCAATATTAGAACAAATAAAGGTCAAGAATCCATCATCCACATGGATATAATACTGGTTCAGACCAAAAAAATATTTGGATAATGGAGAAATTTTAGAAAAAAAATTCCCCGTTCTGATCAAGGGATAAAATCAGATCGGGGTATCGTTAAAAAAAGAGTTACAAATTTTAGTCACCGATTCCGGTGAGGGAAAAATTAAATTTTATATATAGAAAATTAATTTTGTGCGGTAAACAAAAGAATAGTAATATTTTAAATCCAATATATTCCAAATGTTATCTGTTTGAGATGAATAACAAACCATAATATAATCACACATAATTAATTATATTATATCGAACATTATCTATTAAGACGAAATAACAACCATACATAGTGTTTACCACACAAATGAAAGTAATAACTTTCAACTGCGATTATAATATAGGCTATAGTTTCTGTCAATTAATTTTCTGATCCGGGGTTGGGGGTAGAGAATATATGTCGCTTTTCTCTACTCAAAAGAAATAGTGAACTACCCACCGTCTAAAGCCAGTGGGATTGTGGTATCCTTATTCCAACGTGGAATTTTTTTATCACCTTTAAATAAATTTTGGAATTTTATTATAACCATAATGGAATTTTATTATAACCATAATGGAATTTTATTATAAAATT
>ENA-UOJI01000212-UOJI01000212.1-human-gut-metagenome-genome-assembly--contig:-P79-NODE-212-length-47536-cov-7.644763_pt1 | contig 47536 bp, 64 predicted proteins | sample MGYA00242346_ERZ723893 | MGnify/ENA metagenome assembly ERZ723893 | reverse complement strand
TTTCTCAACCTTCTTTCTTGGAATTCCCTATATTTGAATTATACAGGAAGCTCCTTTTTAATTGATATTGCATTGTGACCGGTTACAGGAGATCCACGGCGGAAACCTGTAAAGATCTGATCTATTTTCTGTATAATGATATACTAAATTGGCGGTGGTTTCAAGAGCAAATTAAAGTATATGAGAAAGAATATAAGGGGAGATTTTCCCTCATTTCAGGGAACGTTCATTCTCCGATTAGAAATCTATCGTAGATTTTAAAGAAAAAATGTATTATACTAAAAATCAGTATGTGCAAAGGAGAAGAAGGATATGGCAACACTGGAAGAATTGAGAAACCAGCTTGATGAGATTGATAACCGTATGGCAGAGTTATATCAGATGAGAATGGATGTCTGCCAGCAGGTAGGTGAATATAAAGTAAAAGCCGGAAGAAAAGTCTATGACCGTCAGAGAGAAAAAGACAAATTGGCAGATGTGGCTTCAAAAGTGCAGGGAGAATTTAATAAGAAGGGAATTAAAGAACTGTATTCTCAAGTGATGTCGATGAGCCGGAAACTTCAGTACCAGAGACTGGTAGAGGCAGGAGCATTAGGGCGGTTACCGTTTATTCAGATTAATTCCCTGGATAAAGAAAATGCAAGAGTCGTATTTCAGGGAACAGAGGGGGCTTACGGGCAGGCTGCAATGAACCAGTTCTTCGGGGAGGATGTGAATTGCTTTCATGTAAGGACATTCCGGGATGCGATGGAGGCAATTGAAGAAGGCTCTGCGGATTATGCAGTTCTTCCGATTGAAAATTCTTCGGCAGGTCCGGTGAACGAGATGTATGATCTGCTGGATGAATTTGAAAATTATATTGTAGCAGAGACGATCCTTCCGGTTGTTCATACTCTTTCAGGGCTTCCGGGAACAAGGTTAAGCGAGATTAAGAGGGTGTATTCTAAGGCGGAAGCACTGATGCAGACAACCCGATTCCTGGATGACCATTCAGACTGGCAGAGGATCAGTGTTGTAAATACAGCGATCGCAGCAAAAAAAGTACTGGAAGACCAGGATAAGGCACAGGCTGCAGTGTGCAGTGCTTATGCAGCGAAAATTCATGGACTGGAAGTACTGGTGGATGAGATTAATGATGAGGCAGATAATTCAACCAGGTTTATCGTGGTTACAAACCAGAAGATCTTTCTGAAAGATGCAAGCAAGATCAGTATCGAGTTTGAACTCCCTCATGAAAGCGGTTCACTGTATAACATTCTTTCACATTTTATTTATAATGATCTGAATATGACAAAAATCGAGTCAAGACCGGTCGAGGGCAAGCAGTGGGAGTACCGTTTCTTTGTAGATTTTGATGGAAATCTGGAAGATGCGGCAGTGAAGAATGCAATCAGAGGTCTGCGGGAAGAGGCGAGAAATCTCCGGATTTTGGGAAATTATTCCATAGACGGACAGATCTGAGAAAAAGAGCCTGCTGATCAGAATACTATTTTAAGCACAGAGACACAAAAGAAAGACGGAAGCTGGAAAAGAGGTTATAAAAATGCGGACAAATGAACTGATGCTGTATAAGAACATGGAATATGGTGAGATTCTGAAAGATATTACCTTTCTGATCGACCATTATGAAAGTGAGTATTACAACAGGGAAGACTTAAGAGCATTGTTATTTGATTGTATCAATGAACTGCTGGAACTGTCAGTAAGTCATGGATTTGAGGGGAATCTCTGGCATACTTATCTTACCTTTCTTCTTGCCAGTGATGAGAATGCATACAGCACATCCTGTGAGATTGTGGGAGAAGTAAAAGGAAGTATCAATGAGATTGCATTGCATGATTTTAAAATATTTAAGGAATTATTTGACTATGATTTCAGTGCGATGGAAAAAAGTCTGGATGCAGAATGTCTGCAGGTCATTCTGGATTATCAGAAATGTAATGTCGGCGGGAAGGTTTTTAATCGCAGGATACGGGATCGGATCTGCACTTTGAGCCGCGACCTTGGTACAGCACAGGATGAAAAAGAGTTTAAAGTGATCCTGACACAGTTCTACAAAGAATTTGGTGTAGGTAAGCTGGGTCTGCACAAGGCATTCCGGGTGGAGCATCCGGAGCATGAAGAAGTTCAGATCGTGCCGATCACGAATATTGCACATGTGCATCTGGATGATCTTGTTGGATATGAAAATGCAAAAAAGAAGCTGATCGATAATACAAAAGCATTTGTGGAAGGGAAAAAAGCAAATAACTGTCTTTTGTTCGGAGATGCGGGAACAGGAAAGTCCTCTTCAATTAAGGCAATCCTGAACCAGTATTATGATCAGGGACTGCGTATGATCGAAGTGTATAAGCATCAGTTTCAGGATCTGAATGATGTTATTGCTCAGATCAAGAACAGAAACTACAAGTTTATTATTTATATGGATGACCTTTCCTTTGAGGAGTTTGAGATTGAATATAAATATCTGAAAGCTGTGATCGAGGGAGGTCTTGAGAAAAAGCCGGAAAATGTACTGATCTATGCGACTTCCAACCGTCGTCATCTGATTCGCGAGACATTTAAAGACAAGCAGGATCGGGATGAAGACATGCATACAAATGATACGGTACAGGAAAAGCTGTCACTGGTAGCAAGATTCGGAGTAACGATTTATTTCGGTTCACCGGATAAAAAAGCATTTCAGGAGATTGTAAGGACGCTCGCCATTAAAAATGGAATCAGTCTGCCGGAAGAGGAACTTCTTCTGGAAGCAAATAAATGGGAGTTATCTCATGGAGGACTTTCAGGAAGAACAGCTCAGCAGTTTATTGATTATCTGTCCGGACAGGAGTGAATATGACAGACAAAAAAAGACCAGTATCCAGCAAAAGATATAAAATGGAGTGCAGATATAAGACCGGGTATGAGGGCAGACTGGAATACAGAGGCGAAGGCAGACAGGGATATAGGTGCAAAGTGGCAGCCATTCTGCTGCTCTTTGTACTGACCGGGATGCTGGCAGGATGCAGCGGAAGGATGACACCGAAGAGGCTGCTGACGGACATGGGAGAAAATATGCAGAATGTCACGTCATCAGCAAATCATGTTGAAGTAGCGATCCAGATGGAAGATGTGCTGGACATAAGAAATGTCAATATGGCACTGGATCTTGAGAATACGACACAGCCACCTGCCGGATATGCAAAGGGAACCGCCAAAGTAAAGATCAAGAATGCACAGGTTTCAGCCGACCTGGAGATCTATCAGGTTCAGGAAGATGGAAAAGCGGTAACGTACAGCAGAACCAATGATAGCTGGGTGAAGGAAACGACAGGCGACAGCTCCGAGAGTCATCTTGGAGTGGACGGTGATATTTTCAGGCAGGAAGGCAAAGCAATGGAATCTTTTCATCTTGCAAAGAAGACTGTGAAAGAAGATGGAAAAGAATGTTATCAGATGTACGGGGATGTGACCGGAACGGAGCTGATGAGCATTCTTGGAAAAGATATGGTCAATGCTTTTCACCTGGTAGAACTTCCGGATGAAGATGCAATCAGGGAGTTGAAAATCCCGGTGATTTTTGAAATTTATAAAGATGAGATGCTGCCGGCAAGGATCCTGGTGGATATGAGTGATGTCCTGAATGAACTCTATGAATCCTATGGAGAGACAACCAAAGTGAATCTTTATTCGATCGATCTGAAGTTTACAGATTTTGATCAGGTGGATGCCATTGAAGTTCCTGAGGAAGTAAAAGAAGCAGCGGGAGAATAAAACCACAGAACAGAACCCGGAGAAAGACCGGAAATTTTGTTCTGTGGTTTTTATATGGCAGAAAAATGCCGGGATATGTTCTTCTTCAGATGGCAGATCGGAGAATCCCTGTATAGAACCGGTTGAAAAATTTAATCAGCACATAGCCGGATCTGACTGATGTTGCTGTCGATGACCATAGAATAATTCGTATAATATACGACAAATCCAGGCTTCCCTCCACCAGGCTTCTTGACCTGTTTCTTCTCAACATAGTCGATCTCTACTTTGTCAGAACCACGCATACTGGAATAATAAGCAGCAAGCCGTGCTGCTTCTTCGAAAGTAGTATCGGGCAGTTCAGCTCCATTGGTTCGGACGATGACGTGAGAACCCGGAGCCTGCTTTGCATGGAACCACCAGTCATTTCCAACTGCAAAATGGAAAGTGAGCTGGTCATTCTGCAGATTATTTTTGCCGACATAGATATGAAAACCATCGCTGGAGATATAGTGGAGTGGTTTATTTTTTATTTTGACTTTCTTTTTTGTATATCTTCGGCGGATATATCCTGAATTGGTCAGTTCTTCTTTGATCTCAGCAAGATCATTCTCTGTCAGGGCAATGTCCAGTGCAGTCTGTACAGATTCGAGATAGGAGATCTCTTCAGCAGTCTCTTTGCAAAGAACTGTCAGTGCTTCAAAAGTACGTTTCTGCTTATTGTATTTTGCAAAATACCGCTGTGCATTTTCCTGCGGTGTCCTGACGGGGTCTAACGGGATGGATACTATTTCATTTGTATAATAGTTGAGAGCTTCCAGTCTTTTTTCACCGGGAGCAACATTGTATCCATAAGTATTGATCAATTCCCCGTAAACCTTATACTTATCCCGGCTTTCGGTATCTTTTAACTGGCGGAGTTGGAGATCGTATTTTTTACGGTTCCGTTCCAGTGCAGTCTGTACGACATGACGCAGATCTGCGGATTTCTGTCGGATACGGGTAAGCTGGTTTCGGGTTGCATAATAGGTCTCAAGGACCTGTGAAATCGAAGAAAACTCCTTCGGCATATAATTGGAAAAATGGGACAGAGGGAGTGCTGCAAATTCCTTTGGCTCTGATCCGTTAAAATAAATAACCGGTGTGAAAGTATGCTCCTTTACAGCAGACAGATAAATAGAAAACTGCGTGTAAAGATGCAGCAGAAGATCCTCAGAATATTCTTTGGCGGCGATAGAGGAATCCATTCCTGCCAGAGAGCAGATCTCTTCTGCAGTGACCGGACTGATTCCGGTAAAGCTTGTATAGATTGCTTTTGACACAGGCATCGGTTTCCTGGTCAGATGTGAGGAAAATTCTTCAAAGGACACGGTCAGAGGATCTGCCTTGGACATCGTGTCCGGTACAAAATAATCCCGTCCGGGAAGAACCTCACGTACAGAACTCATCTGTGCGGAAACGTGCTTGATACTGTCAATGATCTTTCCGTCCTCTGAACAAAAGATAATATTGCTGTGCTTTCCCATGATCTCTATGATCAGTTCCTTCCGGCAGAGATCACCCAGTTCGTCCAGATGCTCAATCTTAAAGTGAATGATCCGTTCCAGTCCCGGCTGATAAATGTCGACGATTCTGCCACCACTGATATGCTTTCGCAGTAACATGCAGAAATTAGGTGCGGTCATAGGACTTGGCTTGTTGGTATCAGTAAGATAAAGCAGCGGAAGAGAAGCATCGGCAGAAATCAGCAGACGATACTGCCCGGATGCTGACTTCACAGTGAGAAGAAGTTCATCTGTCTCAGGCTGTGCAATCTTGGAAATTCTTCCATTTATAAGTTTTTCTTTTAATTCATACGCGAGATTCGCGACAACGATTCCGTCAAATGCCATTTCAGTTTCCTCATTTCTTATAAGTCTGAAATCAGTATAGCACAGAATCTGAAAAACTTCAAAAAAGACCTGTTGACCAATAAGGAAAAGTAGGAGTATAATAAATAAGATTATAGACATGAAGGCAGACGGATTTGAACGAGACGTTTAAACCGTTTCTTTTATGGGAAAAATGAGAATTACAGAGGATGAATGATTATGATCAAAAGCATGACCGGTTTTGGCAGATGCGAGGTTCAGAAGGAGAACAGAAAGTTTACCGTGGAACTGAAAAGTGTGAACCACCGTTATCTGGATGTAAATATCCGTATGCCAAAGAAACTGAATTTTTTTGAGACATCGATCCGTACTCTGCTGAAATCTTATGCGAGCAGAGGGAAAGTAGATATTTTTATTACTTATGAAGATGCATCGCAGTCCCAGGTTTCTGTCAGATATCATGCAGGAATTGCCGGAGAGTATCTGAAGTATCTTCAGCAGATGGAGACAGAATTTGGTCTGGAGAATGATATCCGTGTATCTTCACTTGCACGTTTCCCTGAAGTTTTTACAATGGAAGAGCAGGCAGAGGATGAGGATAAATTGTGGAATGGACTGAAAGAAGCATTAGAGGGAGCATTCCGTCAGTTTGTTGAAACCAGGACAGCAGAAGGCGAGAATCTGAAAAAGGATCTTCTTGAAAAACTGTCTTATCTTGAATGTCAGGTAGGAAAAGTGGAAGAGCGTTCTCCGCAGATCGTTGCAGAGTATCGTGCAAAGCTGGAGGCAAAGGTGAAAGAGCTTCTGGAAGATGTGCAGATCGATGAAAGCAGGATCGCAGCAGAGGTAATTTTATTTGCAGATAAGATCTGTACCGATGAAGAGGTAGTGAGACTGAAAAGCCACATTCAGCATATGAGGTCGACTTTGGAAGAAAAGGAAGGAATCGGAAGGAAACTTGATTTTATTGCACAGGAGATGAACCGTGAGGCGAATACGATTCTTTCCAAAGCCAATGATCTGGAAGTATCGAATCTGGCAATCGAACTGAAGACTGAGATTGAGAAGATCAGGGAGCAGATCCAGAATATAGAGTAGTTTGAGAAAAAGAGGAACGGGATTATGGACAAAAAAGGTATATTGATCGTTGTATCAGGATTTTCGGGTTCAGGGAAAGGAACTCTGATGAAAGCTCTTATGAAAAAATATCCTGAGAATTATGCACTTTCTATTTCGGCAACCACCAGGCAGCCAAGAGAAGGCGAGACAGATGGGAAAGAGTATTTTTTCATTTCAAAAGAGGAATTTGAAAAAATGATTGCCAACAGCGAACTGATAGAGTATGCTAAATATGTGGAAAATTACTACGGCACTCCGCGTGATTATGTAGAAAGGCAGTTGGAATCCGGAAAGGATGTGATCCTGGAGATTGAGATTCAGGGGGCATTGAAAGTAAAAAAGGCTTTCCCGGATACGTTGCTTTTATTCATCACTCCGCCGACAGCACAAGAGCTGAGAAGCCGTCTGGTCGGAAGGGGAACAGAGACGCTGGATGTGATCGAGTCAAGAATGGATCGTGCCTGTGAAGAAGCAGAAGGAATGGATCAATACGATTATCTGATCGTGAATGATGATCTGGACACCTGTGTGGAGGAGGTTCATCAGATTATCCGTGGCGAGCATCACCGTAGTACCAGAAATACAGGATTTATGGAAAAGATCAAAGAAGATCTGAACAGTTTGAAAGGAGAAAAATAAATATGCTGCATCCATCTTATACAGACCTGATGAAGGTCGTGAACAAAGACGTTGAAGAGGGAGAATCCAAGATCGTCAACAGCCGTTATTCTATCGTAATGGCTACATCCAAAAGAGCAAGACAGTTGATCGCCGGAGAGCTTCCATTAGTTCCTGCTAAGAATGGAGATAAACCACTTTCAATAGCGATTGAAGAGCTGAATGAAGGTAAATTAAAGATCATGGCTGAGAATGCGGAGGAAGAAGAGTAAGAAGGTCGGGGGCAGATGCGAAAAATGTATCTGCTCTTTTTACGCAGAACGCAGATGTGAAAATAAAAAATAGATACATCATGGAGGTTACAGATTTATATGAAGATACTTTTTATCTCTCTGGGATGCGACAAAAACCTGGTTGATACAGAGGTTATGCTGGGATTACTGGCATCCAAAGGATATGAGATGACAGATGATGAGCAGGAAGCGGATATTATCGTGATCAATACCTGCTGCTTTATTCATGATGCCAAGGAAGAAAGTATTCAGAATATCCTAGAGATGGCAGAACTGAAAAAAGAAGGAAAAGTAAAAGCACTGATCGTGACGGGGTGCATGGCAGAGCGTTATAAAGATGAGATTCTGGAAGAAATACCGGAAGTAGACGAAGTACTTGGAACGACGGCATATGATAAAATACTGGATGCGGTAGATGCAGCACTTGAAGGAAATCAGGAAGTGATCCTTTCGGATATTGATGCACTGCCACTGCCGGAGACAAAGCGTCTTGTTACAACCGGAGGACATTTTGCCTATCTGAAGATCGCAGAGGGATGTGACAAGCATTGCACATATTGTATTATTCCAAAAGTAAGAGGAAATTATAGGAGTGTTCCGATGGAGCGTCTTGTGAATGAAGCCAGGGAACTGGCAGAGCAGGGGGTAAAAGAGCTGATCCTTGTGGCACAGGAGACGACGCTGTATGGAAAGGATCTTTATGGAGAAAAGTCACTGCATAAGCTGGTCAAAGAATTGTGTAATATCAGCGGAATCCGATGGATCCGTATTTTATACTGTTATCCGGAAGAGATTACAGATGAACTGATCCAGGTGATGAAGGAAGAACCGAAAGTCTGCCATTATCTTGATCTTCCGATCCAGCATGCGAATGATACGATTCTGAAGCGGATGGGCAGAAGGACTACGAAGCAGGAACTGGTTCATATAGTGGAAAAGCTGAGAAGTGAGATTCCTGATATCTGTCTGCGTACAACACTGATCACAGGATTCCCGGGAGAAACCGCAGAACAGCATGAAGAACTGATGCAGTTTGTGGACGAGATGGAGTTTGACCGTCTGGGAGTCTTTACTTATTCGCCGGAAGAGGATACACCGGCAGCAGGAATGCCGGAGCAGATCGAAGAAGAAGTAAAAGAAGACCGGCAGGCAGAGATCATGGAACTGCAGCAGGAGATCGCATTTGACAAGGCGGAAGACATGATCGGAAGAGAGGTTCTGGTTATGATCGAAGGAAAAGTTGCTGATGAAAATGCGTATGTCGGAAGAACTTACAGAGACGCTCCGAATGTTGACGGATTGATTTTTATCAATACAAATGAAGAGTTACTTTCGGGTGATTTCGCAAGAGTAAAAGTAACAGGTGCTTTGGATTATGATTTGATAGGAGAGTTATTATGAATTTACCAAATAAGCTGACAGTATTACGGGTGATCATGGTACCATTTTTTGTGTTTTTTATGCTGACGGACGTAGGAGGGGCGGCAAATAAGTGGATTGCTCTGGCAATTTTTGTGATTGCAAGTCTGACAGATATGCTGGACGGAAAGATTGCAAGAAAGTATAATCTTGTGACGAATTTTGGAAAATTTATGGATCCGCTGGCAGATAAGCTGCTGGTATGCTCCGCAATGATCTGCCTGATCCCTTCAGGAAAGCTGCCGACAGCGATCGTGATTGTTATCATTGCAAGAGAATTTATCATCAGTGGATTCCGGCTGGTTGCATCAGACAACGGAATTGTGATCGCAGCAAATTACTGGGGAAAATTTAAGACCGTATCTCAGATGGCGATGATCATTGTACTGATCGCGGATCTTGGAGGAGTTTTTGATCTGATCGGACAGATCCTGATCTGGCTGGCTCTTGCCCTGACGATCATTTCACTGATTGATTATGTATGGACGAACAGACAGGTTCTGACGCAGGGAGGTATGTAACAGATGTATCTGGAATGGTATTTAAAGGAGCAGGCTGCAGGAGAAAAGACGCTGGAAGAGACTGTGGTTGAACTTCTGGCAGAAAAAGGATTCCATATAACGACGGCAGAATCCTGTACCGGTGGGATGATCGCAGGCACTCTGGTCAATGTTGCCGGAGCATCGGAGGTACTGAATGAAGGATATGTTACTTATTCCAATGAGGCAAAAGAACGTTTGGTGAGGGTCTCACATCAGACTCTGGAGCAGTTTGGAGCAGTCAGTGAACAGACTGCACGGGAGATGGCAGAAGGGGCAGCAAGGGCAGCGAAATCAGAAGCTGCACTGAGTGCCACCGGGATTGCCGGTCCGGGAGGCGGAACAGCGGAAAAACCGGTGGGACTGGTTTATATCGGCTGTTATCTGAATGGAAAGACTACAGTGAAAGAATGCCGGTTTACGGGAAACCGGATGGAAAACCGGCTGCATACAGTAGAAACGGCACTTGAAATGTTAAAAGAAAGATTGCTTACAGAAGAGTAAGGGTGGAAAATGTCAGATTTATAAAAAATCTGGCATTTCTTAGTGAAAAACTTGTCAAAGTAATGATTGACGAATGAGGTAAATTGTGCGAAAATAAACACATATGGTGCAATGAGAAAAGTGTGCGGCAGGTGGCACACCTTTTTCTATGGTACAGGCATCCGGGGCAGACAGGTGTGCCCCGGTGGACAGGAAGAGTATCATGCATAGGAAGAAAGGGTTCTCTGAGCCCTTTTTAGTGCGAAAAAGTGTACCGTATACGAAGAAAATCATACATATTGAAAGGAGTATTAACATGATTTATTCACACGAAGTAGAAATGATGTGTCCGGTAGCCCAGGGCGTAAACCATGGCGCAGCTCCAATTCCAGAAGAAGCTAAATGGGTAAAGGCAAAAGAAATCAAAGATATCTCCGGACTTACGCATGGTGTAGGCTGGTGTGCTCCACAGCAGGGTACTTGTAAGCTGACACTGAACGTAAAAGACGGAATCATCCAGGAGGCACTTGTTGAGACAATCGGATGTTCAGGAATGACTCATTCCGCAGCTATGGCTTCTGAGATCCTTCCGGGAAGAACACTTCTTGAAGCACTGAATACAGACCTTGTCTGTGATGCTATCAATACAGCTATGAGAGAACTGTTCCTTCAGATCGTTTACGGAAGAACTCAGAGTGCATTCTCAGAGGACGGACTTCCGATCGGAGCAGGACTGGAAGACCTTGGAAAAGGACTTCGTTCACAGGTTGGTACAATGTACGGTACACTGAAAAAGGGACCTCGTTATCTTGAGATGACAGATGGTTATGTAACAGGAATCGCACTGAATGAAGATGATGAGATCATCGGATATCAGTTCGTAAACTTTGGCAAGATGATGGATTTCATCAAAGCCGGAGACGAGCCTGCTGTTGCTCTTGAAAAAGCAAAAGGACAGTATGGACGTGTTGACGATGCTGTTAAGATCATTGACCCGAGAAAAGAGTAAGGAGGACTATTTCAATGGCATTATTTGAATCATATGAAAGAAGAGAGAAACAGATTCTTGCAAAACTTGCTGAGTATGGAATCAACTCCATCGAAGAAGCTGCTGAAGTAACGAAAGCAGCCGGTCTTGATGTTTACAAGATGATCGAGGGAATCCAGCCAATCTGTTTTGAGAACGCAAAATGGGCTTACACTGTAGGTGCAGCTATCGCAATCAAAAAGGGATGTACAAAGGCAGCAGACGCAGCAGCAGCAATCGGAGAGGGACTTCAGTCTTTCTGTATTCCGGGATCTGTTGCAGATCAGAGAAAAGTTGGTCTTGGACATGGTAACCTTGGAAAGATGCTTCTTGAAGAGGATACAGAGTGCTTCGCATTCCTGGCTGGACACGAGTCATTCGCAGCAGCAGAGGGTGCAATCGGTATCGCAGAGAAAGCAAATAAGGTTCGTAAGAAACCTCTTCGTGTTATCCTGAACGGTCTTGGAAAAGACGCTGCTCAGATCATTGCACGTATCAACGGATTTACATATGTTGAGACAGAGCTTGACTATCATACAGGAGAGCTGAAAGAAGTATTCCGTAAGGCTTATTCTGACGGACTTCGTGCAAAAGTTAACTGCTACGGAGCTAACGACGTAGTAGAAGGTGTTAAGATCATGTGGAAAGAGAACGTAGATGTATCCATCACAGGAAACTCTACAAACCCGACAAGATTCCAGCACCCGGTAGCAGGAACATATAAGAAAGAGCGTCTTGAAGCTGGAAAGAAATATTTCTCAGTTGCTTCAGGTGGTGGTACAGGACGTACACTTCACCCGGACAACATGGCAGCAGGACCGGCTTCTTACGGTATGACAGATACAATGGGACGTATGCATTCTGATGCACAGTTCGCTGGATCTTCATCTGTACCGGCTCACGTTGAGATGATGGGTCTGATCGGTGCTGGTAACAACCCGATGGTTGGTATGACTGTAGCCGTTGCAGTAGCTGTTGAGGAAGCTGCTAAGGCTGGTAAGTTCTAAGAAACCCAGTATTTATGCGGGTTACAGGAATTGCGGGAAAGTGTGAAAAAGCCGAAAAAAGAGTAGGTAACTAACACGAAACTAACAGGTAACTAACAAGCGTAACTAACAAACAGGGGACACACTTTAGACGGTGTGCCCCCTGTTTTTTTATTCTATGATTTTCTCTATTTCCCGGCGTAGTTCTTCTATCGCCCGGTGAGTATAGGTCTTTTCGGTTACGTCGTTAATGGCGTGTCCTACAATCATTTTTAATATATAGTCGTCCATTTTGTAGTACTTGCCCTTCGTTATGAAGGTGTGGCGCGTGTCGTGCGGTTTATGCGTTTGGTTTAGCCGCTTCATTACTTTTTTGAATCGCCCACGGTATTTATCATACGTTAAGTACGTGCCTTGCTGCCCGTTTTCATCATTAAAAAGGTATTCACTTTTCATAGACAAGGCTTTATTATAATTCTGTTCAACTAAGGAATATATAAGCGGGTGTATCGGTACTATTCGGTCTATCCCGGCTTCTGTCTTAAGACCGCCTGTAAAGGTGCGGGCTTCTAAGTCTACATTTGCTATTTTAAGCATGGCTAATTCCTGGGGACGCCAGCCGGAGTAAATACCGATTAAGACCATATCTACAAAAGGGAAGTTGATATTATCCCACAATGCTTTTATTTCTTCTTGGGTAAATGGTATACGTACTATAGTCGGCTTAGACCTCTTCACGCCGTCACATAGGGCAGCGTAGTCTTTATCTACTATTTCATGCTTCATAGCGTAGCGGTACATGAGATTAAATAAGCTTTTCATACGTGCCTTTGTGCTATCGCCTACGGAAGCGTTTTTTATCGTCTCTTCTAAATGATTTACCCTTATATCACGCATACGCATATTATAGATAGGCTTACAGTATTTGTAAGCAGCTATTACGGTGCGGGCACTGGACTTGCTTTTAAGGGTTGGGAAGTATTCGGCAGACCATTTATTATACACTTCTTCAAAAGTTATATTTTGTGCGCCTATATCGTAAGGATTTTCGTTATAATTTGCCAGTGCGTCCAGGGCTTCCGCTTTTGTGGGGAAATAACCTATAGGACGCTGGTTTTGTTTTGCCGTTCCTTTTTCTTCGTCCAATATCCAGCCGAAAGTTTTAGCAGCTACCCAGGGTTTACGGCGGTTGCCGGATAGCTTATATACAGAGCCGTAGCCGTTAGGTAGTTTCGAGCCGCCGCCCTTCTTTTTGCTTTTCTTTTTGCTTGAGGGTGGCGTATTTATTGGATAACCGCAGCCGGGACAGGCAATAGCGACGCTGCTAATTTCCCTGTTACATTCCGGGCATTTAATAAGCATAAGATCACAGCCTTTCTAAAAAAGGGTACAAAAAATAAGCCCCTTTATAAAATGCTGGGCTTATGATATAATCGTATGTGCGACAGATTACTTATAAGCCCTTGTTTATAGGTATCGCGTGAGCCGTTCCGGGTGGCAGCCTGGGGCGGCCTTTTTAATGCACTTAAGCTGGTGGCAGCCAGCAAAAGCAAATAAATTATAAGTTTAACAACTGTTTTTTCTTTTCTAAAAATTCTTCTTCCGTTAATAAACCACAGTCTAAAAGCTGCTTATATTTTAATAATTCATCAGCAGCACTAGAAACGGGCACGGAAGGTTCGGAAACAACCATAAAATCGAGAAGGGCAAGTATATTATTAGCCGCACCTGTCATTGTATTGTAGATCAAGCCACCTTTCTTTGTTTCGGAAGAAATTAACGGAATTTCAGTATAAGTGTCGTAAGGGTGCTTTAATGATATTTTTATATACATTTTCTTGATGATTTCTTTTTGCTTACGTTTCCCGGTACTTCCGCCGATAATCGCACCGGCACCGCCAAATAAAGCACCGCCGACAAGCGCACGCCCGATACTTGCACCGCCCTTGCTGTAGGTTTCCCCGTCAACTACTAACTCATAGTCTACAAGATTTTTAAACGAATAAACTATAGGAATTTTGTTGTATAACGTAGCTGCTGGGACAGGAATATAAAAATATTCATTTACCTTATCGACATAAAATAATTTTCCTACGCTATCGGTAGCGGAAAAGGAATTATATAAAAGCTGATTGTCTTTTACGTATGCAATATGTTCTTTGATGTTATCAATATTTTTATTACTGATATTTTTAACAAAGCCAGGACTACACAGGGAAAGACAGGAAGAACAGACAGCCCCGGAAGTAGTTTTAGCTTTAGTTAATGCGTTTGTTTTGCCGCCGCAAATAATACAAGATTCTTTATTAAATAGTCCCATAAAAGCCGCCTTTCTATTGATTTAGTAACATTGTTCTATCACGCGGAAAGGTGGTAGAACATGGTAAGTATTAAATTATGGGAAGTGCGAACAGCTAAGGGCTTAAAACTTGAAGCCGTAGCAGCTATAACAGGCGTAAGCAAATCCACACTTAACAACATTGAAAACGTTAAGACTTCGCCTACGTTAGCTAACTTAGAAAAGATAGCAATAGGCTTAGGCTGCCGTATTAGTGACCTGTACGAATCAGAATATAAATAGTAGTATACCATAACAAAGACTTAAACCGACTTACTGTAGAATCATTTCCAATATCCTGGAAATGTTTTTTAAATATGGGACAGTCGGGGTAAATTGTTCTATAATGGGTAGTGTCATGGAAGGGGGCTTAACTAAAAATGCACGAGAAGCTTCACAACCTTATAGACACTATCCAGGAAGAACGGTTGTTAAGGAAAATATACTTTTATATCCTGGGATTGAAGGGCAGGCGTTAATAGCGTCTATCCTTCTTTCATTTCTGAAATAATTTTCTTAAGCACGTTCCATTCGTCTTCTGACAGCTTGCAAAGAGCCTTAAGCAGATTCTTTTTAAATTTATCTTCCCCGCCGGAAATACGACCAATGTATAAATCTAATTCTTCGTCTTCGGACATTGGGTTAAACATATTGCCGTTGCCAGTTCTAAGCCAGTCTTCGTTAGCGTTAAATTTCAAAGCAGAAATACTTATAACGCGTTCTGAAACTTCCTTTCTTCCGTTTTCTATATCTGATAAATGACCTTGTGAAATAGAAAGTGCAGCGGCAAAATCGCCCTGTTTTAAACCTAATGCTTTTCGCAATTCTTTTAATCGTTCGTTCACTTTAAAACCCCCTTTCTATGAAGTAATTTTACTATAACACATAAAATATCGCAAAGCAACAAAAATATTTTCAAAAAGTGTTGACAGGCGTAGCAAAGCGATATATAATTATCGCATAGCAACAGAAAAGCCGCCGTACCATTAATACGACGACTTTCCGGGCTATCTTTAGTGACTGTGCTTACTACAACTTCATAAGCTGGGCTTCCAGTTCTTCCGCAAATTCGATAACCGCTTTATAGGTTGGGTCGTCGAAGTCGGGACGAATAGCAGCCAATGCAGAAGTAATAGCAGTAAGCAGTTCTTCTTTAGTGATTGGGCTTGTATCGCTCATACGGTACACCCCCTTTCACTAAGAGGATTTTAGCAACTAAAAATTGCTTAAAAGCATTATACACCGAAGACGAAAGGAAGAAAAGAAGATGAGTGAAGACAAAGCGAAAGAGATTATCGCAGAGAGTGTAGCAGAAGAAGTAGTAGAGAGCATAGGCGAAGACCTGGTGGCTGCTTTGGTTGAATACGCGAACCTGGTAAAAGAACTTGCGGCAGACCTTACATACGAACAGCTAAAGGACATGACATATATTAAAAGCCTTTTAGGGGGGCAGCTTCCTAATTGGGATAATGACGATTGGGACGACTTATTAGAAAATGTACGCCGGAAGAAACAGAGGGACTCGGATAGGAAGGAGTACAAAAGATGAAGGAATTAACAGCAGAAGAATCAAAGAGCATTAAAGAATGGTGTGCAAAGGAAAAGACAGTAACCCTTACTAATGGGGAATGGAGTAAATTAACAACTTATCTTCTTTTGTCTAAGAATCACCGGGAAGGCGAAGCTAAAGCCTGGGCGGAACTGGCAGAGGAAAGAGAAGAAGACGGTAGCGTAAAATATCCAAACGTAGCAAGTAACGCACAATTTTGGAAGGAAACAAACGAAGCACTAGAAGAAATTAGAAAGAAAATTGATGAAATATAAAACCCAGGGCGGCAGCAGTCGCCCGGCGTAATGTAGCCTACTACGGTAGCCAGTTCCAAGCCTGGGAAAATACAGAGGACGCACGCAGTAATAAACAAAGAAAGGAAACGGCAGCAGGTAAAAAATAAATGAAGAAAATACTTATAGGCGGTAGTCCTTGCACATATTGGAGCATATCGCAAAAGCCGGACACCAGGGAAACGGTAGCAGAAGGCTTAGGGTGGGAACTTTTTAAAAACTATTTGATAGCGTTAGAGAAATTCAAGCCGGACTATTTCTTATACGAAAATAACGAAAGTATAAGTAAAGAAATACAGAAAGAAATAGAAAAAAGTTTAGGCGTAGAGCTTTTACATTTAGATAGTGCGTTAGTATCGGCACAAAAAAGACAGAGAATATACGGGACAAACATTACAGGGGTAGAAGTCCCGGAAGACAGAGGATTAAAGGTAAAAGACATATTAGTACCGGGATTTAAGTGCGAAAATCTTATAGATGAAGTGAAGTTTAACGGAAAGGACGACACCGTAGACAATAACAGAATTGTAAGAATTGGAACGATTGGAAAAGGCAGACAAGGCGAAAGAGTATACAGCATAAACGGTAAAAGCTGTACGTTATCCGCAAACGGCGGGGGCAAAGGTGCTAAGACAGGATTATACCTTATCGAAGGACAAGTAAGGAAACTTAATATTATCGAAGCTGAAAGACTACAGACTTTGCCGGACGATTACACAAAGGCAATAAAGGAAGGACAGCGTTATAAAGCGGTCGGGAACGGCTGGACGGCTGAAATAATCATACACATTTTAAGCTATATGAATATTCCAAAAGACGAACCGTTAGTAGTGCTTAGTCTATATGACGGAATTGCAACGGGTCGCTATTGCCTGGAAAAGCTGGGCTACAAAAATGTTAAATATTATGCGTATGAGATAGACGAAAACCCGGTTAAATGTGCTTTAGATAATTACCCGGACATTATAGAATGTGGCGACGCGTTCCAAGTGCGGGGAGAAGATTGGAAGTTAGAAAGCAGCCTACTAAGGTAGCCAGTCCTAAGCCTGGGGAAATGCAGAAGGCGGAAATACATAGAAAGGCGGGATGTTTTGAGGGATAACAACATAAAGCCAGCGGAAGCGGCGGACATTCTAGGAGTATCGCCGCAGTTTGTCCGGGTGGCTATGCAGCAAGGGAAGCTAAATATAGGAATTGCTATACAGCTTCCGGGTTCGTCTACCTGGGCGTATCAGATAAGCGCGAAGCTTTTAGGGGAATACACCGGGAAGGACATAGAAAAAGAAATAGCAGAAATACGAAGCAAAAGATAAAAAGATTGTGGCAGCAGTCTTATAAGCCCTTGTTTACAGGTATCAAAAAATGAGCGTGAAAGTATTTTTTATTTTACTTAAGAAAGGAAAACAAAACGGCAGACAGTCGAGAAGATGAACGAAAGACAATAATTAAGGAGTTTTACCGCATATACAGACGGTTACAGAAACGGTACAGCTTGCGTATGCACAGTCATTTCAGTATATATGACGACGGGTTAATAGAAATATGGGAATACCAGGGCGACACCAGGAAGCGGACGATATGCAAGGCAAAAGAAGAAAATGAAATAGAATGTTATAAGAATGCTATACAGGAACTTAAAAGTTTTGGAAGACAGGAGTGGTTAAAATGAAAAGATTTGTAGTTGAAGTAGAGGTATTAGGAAGAAGACAGATCCGGTTAGTTCCGGCAAAAGATGAAAATACAGCCCGTAGGAATTGTACTACGGAAGAATCTAAGGTTATTTCCTGTGTACCGTACAACGGACAGAAACTTAATTCAAGCAGCCAGGAAGAAATAGCCCAGGAACGATTATTTAGGGGCTGCCTGGCAGCGAATAGAAGAAGGAAGGGGGCTGGAACATGGCAGCGACAGTAGTAGAGAATATCGAACGTAAGAAGGCAAGAGCAGAAGAAGCTAACTTACTTATCGAAGGTTTAGACGAAACAACGCAAAAGGCGGTTTATATCGCTACAAAAATGTTTTTAGCACAGAGAGATACGGAAGAAGGGAAGGCGGAAAAGAATTGTCATTAAAAAGAGTCGCAAATAAAAGCAACAAGAAAGCGCGTAATTGCCTTAAGTGCAACAGGCACTTAACGAATTTGAAAGACAATGTAGTAAACACCTGTGAAGGGTGCGGGCAGCGGCATTTAGTAGACTTCTATACAAATAATACGATAGTGCTTACAGTAGCAGAACGCCCGGAACTTAGACGAAGACCGGGAGAAACTAAAAGGGCAGCCCCGGGACACGAACAGAACCAGGAAGCTTTTAATAAAGCACTGGAAGCATTTAGAAAGAAGTGGAAAGGGGTGTAGCAGATGTTTTTAAAGATTTTCTTAGGGACTATCGTAGTTTTTTCTTTGCTGGCGTGTATCGGTGCGAACGAAAAGCATAATAAGTGCCTGGCAGCAGTTATAGCGATTGCGGCACTTATTTTGTTTACCGTAGTAATGCTGAATGATACAGGGAAGGAAGAAAAAGAAGTAACGGCGGTAGCACCGGAATCCGGGAAAATAACGGTAGATCAAAACCAATGGGGAACGATTACGGTAACAGATGAAACGGGAGTAACCAGGGAATACCAGGGCTGTATTAACATTTCCGGCACTTATCCATACGAAACATACGAATTTATGGGGCTGTGCGTGAGAATGGACACAGCTATAAAAATCGGGGAATGGTCGCCGGGAATGTATAAGCTTTGCTATGAAGATGAAGAAGCTTACTGGAAAGCGAAAGAAGAACAGGAAGAAGCAAAAAAAGGAGTAACAGACAATGAATAATTTTATTTTATTGTACGGCGAAGTCCTGGACTACCCGCAACAGGCAAGCATAGACAAAAAAGGAACAGAGTACTACAAGTTTAATCTTGCGGTACAGCGGGAAAGCGGTATTATTGATATTTTACCGATTGTAGTAGAAGAAGATACAGAAGCTTACGAAGCCCTGGTAGATATTGACGAAAAAGGGGAAATCGTAGGAGCACAGCTTCTTATTACCGGGGAAGTCCGTACACGAAACATTAAGGACAAGTTAGACGTATCGGTAAGGGCGTTTACGATCAAAGAAGACGACGATTACAAGGGCGTAACGAACCAGGTAGTAATTAACGGGCATTTATGCAAAGAAGTGCCGATTAGAACAACGCCGCGCGGAATCCTTATAGCTGACCTGGTATTAGCAGTAAACAGGGAAGACGGAAGCCACGTAAGCGACTACATACCTTCTATCATGTGGAACGGAACAGCCACCAGGGCAAAAGATAAATTGCGTGCAGGGGACTGTATCGAAGCCGTAGGGCGCTTGCAGAGCCGCGAATATATCAAAGAGTTAGGGGACGGGGAAAAAGAGCCTAGAACGTGCTACGAACTGTCCGTAAACAAATACGATTTACTTAAGACAAACGAAGTAGCGACATAGAAGCCGCTACAGAATACTTACACCCGAAGACGACCAAAAAAGCAAAAAAACAGCCGCTAGATTATCGGGAAATAACCTAGCGGCTTTGCCGTACATTGATATACTTACTCACATAAATAGTATATCAAAATGTACGGCGGAAGTCAACGAAAAGTGCCTATTTTCAAGGGGGTTCGCCCCTTTTTATAGCTTGATAAAAGTATTAACGATAGGGTAGGGGTATATATGCCGTACATCATAGAGATAGTAAGAGCTGGAAACACTATAGAGGTATCAAAGTACTACAGCAGCAGATTTAACAAAAGAGGAATAGGAAGGGGGAAACGTAAGAGCCTAACCACAAAAGAGCAAAGAGAAGTGAATAAAAGAGCAGCAGAGAAAAAGTTAAGAAGACTGATTAACGAGAACTTCCAGGAAGGGGACACCCACTTAGTATTAGATTATAAACTTAGTGAACGTCCAACAGGGCGGGAAGGCATGAGAGCAGACGCAGACGACTTCTTAAAGGAAATGCGGAAGCTGTATAAGTCCCTGGGACTGGTATTCAAGTACATACACGTTATGGAAATCGGAAAGAAGGGAGCGTTACATCATCACTTAGTTATAAATACACCCGACGAAGTAAGCCAGCGGGCAATAACGAAAGCCTGGAAGGGAAGGGGACGCACACACTTTAACCCCCTGGACGATACCGGGCAATATGCGAAGCTGGCAGCGTACCTAATCAAACAAAGCGACGGAATGTTAAAAGACCCGGACGCTTTACAGGGAAAACGCTGGAATAGTTCTAAGAACCTAAGAAAACCGAAGGTTATAAGGAAAGAGCCTATAAAAGATAAAGGCTGGTACAACAGAATAGCCCGGCTGCCTAAGAAGCTGGAAAAGTCTTACTGCTTAGACGGCGACAGCGTTAGGGAAGGAATACACGAAAAAACGGGTTACACGTTCTTTACTTATACGTTCGTTAAAATCAATCAAACGTGGAAGGAAACGGAATTAGAATGGGAAAAACTTTAGGAATCGACAGGGACACAGCAAGACGTATTAAGCACATGAATACAAAGGAGTTAGACGGCTACTTAACCAGGGTAACAGACAAAAGCTATAACAATGGCTACGAAGAAGGCTTAGTTAACGGAATCGCATTAGCGGGACAGGCTTTAGACGCGGTATTAAAGAGCCGGGTAGCAGCCGGGGAATTAAGCCAGGCAGCAGCCTACGAAATGACGAAGGCGGTAGGAAAGCACATAGCAGAAGCACCGGATAAAGCAAAGCAGCAGATGAAACAGGAAGCGGCAGCAGCCCAGGAAGGACAGGCGGTAGCAGAACATGAATAAAGAAAAGAGTCTAAGCGTCGGAGACACAATCAAATGTTACGATAAAGAAGATTTGCTTAATACACATAATGCGTTAGCGAAAAGTGGAATAACTACAGAATTTGAATATGAACTCAACGGAGAAAAAGGCTATTGGCTTGTAGTAGAGAAAATCGAGCAAACTGAAAGGGTGTTAGATCATGGAGCGTAAGGAATCAGAAGCCCAGGCACAAGCTGCCATATTCGATTGGGCACGCTGGCAGCAGTCAAAGCACCCGGCGTTAAAATCTATGTACCACGCAGCTAACGAAGGAAAACGCAGCCAGGCAGCGGGGGCAAACTTAAAACGCCAGGGAATGAAGGCGGGGGTTAGTGATATTTGCTTACCGTATGCAGCGGGCGGCTTCAATAACCTTTATATCGAATTGAAGGTAGGCAGCAATAAGGCAACGGAAGAACAGTTAAACTTTATCGACACGATTAACGGAATCGGCGGAAGGGCGGTTATTGTATACGGTTCGGACGCTGCTATAGAAGTAATTACGGCTTACCTGGAAGGAAATATAGACAGCCTGGAGATTAAAAGCGATACATACCCGGCAGAAAAGGCGAAGCTTACAGAAAAAGTAAACGAAAAGCGTTTTATAGGCTTTTGCGGGACAGATTGTAGGGCTTGCGATAATATGGGCTGCCTGGGAAGAAAGAATTAACAAAAGATAAAATTACCTACTAAGGAATGGCAAAGCAAGGAAATATGTCACGAATGTAACAGTTAACAAAGCAACAGCGGCAGAGCCTTTTAAGACTGCTGCCGCAGAAAGGACGGTTTAGGAAAATGAAAGAATGGTTAAGAAGATTTTTGGAATGGTGTAAAAGACTGTTATTTTTAGATTTAGAGGGCGAAGAAGTAGCAGTGCATTGTATTAAATGCAGCCCGGAAATATACGAAGAAGTAGCAGACGGCTTTCCGACGTTCGTAATAACCAAGAATAATAAAAGATACGAACCGGGCGACCACCTGGTATTAAAAGAATATGACGAAGAAGTAGAAGCATTGACCGGGCGGACGGTTAGGACAAGTATTAACTGTATTGAAGATGGAAACGAAGGGCTTAAGCCTGGATATTGTGTTTTAGGAATAGAAGCAGATTAAAGGAAGGACGGTAGGAAGTTATGAGAACGGCAGCAGTAGTAAACTTAAAAGGCGGAGTGGGGAAAAGCACGACAGCTATTAACCTGGCTTTGATAATGGCTAAGGAACACAAAAAGCGCGTATTGCTGGTAGACAATGATATACAGGCGAACGTAAGCAAATTCTTTAGCGTACATAGTTACGATTATAAGAGCATGGAAAACGTATTAAGGGACGAAGGGACGATAGCAGAAGACATTATAAGAAGTAGCGGACGCTATGGCTTAGATATTATCCCGGCTAATATGAATTTAGACGCGGCAGCAGTAGACCTTATGTTAGACAAGGAAGCCAACCAAATGACAAGGCTTAAAGAGGTATTACAGCAAGTAGAAGACCGTTACGACTATTGCTTTATTGACTGCCCGCCGGGCGTGGGGATCAATGTACTTAACGCCCTGGTAGCAGCAAATGACGTTATTATACCGATTAAGGCAGATAAGAACGCCTTAGACGGTATGGAAGAACTGACAGAGGTAATAGAAGAAGTAAGGCCGTATAACCCGGGCTTATCCATGGTAAAGTGCCTTGTTACCATGTTTACGAACGATATAGAGGTAGTAAAAGGCGAAGAAGCGTTACAGAAAAGCACATACAGCACGTTCTATACACATATCAGACACAGCAAGAAGGTTAATGCCTGGACGTTTGAGAAGGGAAAGAGCCTGGTAGAAGTAACGCCGAAAAGTGCAGCGACACGGGACTATAAGAACCTGGCATTAGAATATATGGACTTGACGAAAGGAGCGTAGAGAAAATGGGTAGATTAGGAATAGGCGACAGGCTGAACGCGAACAGTAAACAAGGCGTAATATTCACAGACGAATACAGGAAAGTAAGATTAGACCCGCGTACATTGGTACCAAGCGAACACAATAAGTACGCCCAGGACGATATAGAAGAACTGGCGGACAATATGTTACTTGTGGGGCAGCTACAGGAAGTTATAGTAGGGCGGGTAAACGGACATGACAGAATTATAGTAGGGCATAGACGAACGGCGGCAGCAGTCCTTAACATTGAACGCGGACACGACAACTTTAAATTGATAGATTGCAAGGTTAAAGAAATGACCGAAGCTATGTTTATGCTTACGCTGCATAGTGCAAATATTTTTAACAGGCGCTTAAGTGATTGGGAACTTACAGAAGGTGTAGCAGAGTTTAAAAAGTATCTGATCGCAGCGAAGGAAGCGGGGGAAGTAGAGATAACCGGGAAAATGCGGGACTATATCGCGGACGCTATCGGAGTATCTACGGGGAAAATGGCACAAATGGAAAGCATTACTAATAATTTGTGCGAAAAAGGGAAAGAAGCTTTTAAGAACGGGGATATAAACTTTACGACAGCCTACGAAACTTCAAGGCTTCCAGTAGAGAAGCAGAAGGAAGTAATAGAATCCGGGGAAATGTTAAGCGGAGAAGTAAGGCAAATGGTAGAACAGGAAAGGCAGAAGAAAGAGCCTACGGCGGCAGCAGTAAAAAAGTTCTACGAAGCCCACGCAAAGAAATACGACGAAGACAGAAGTAAACTTAAAGAACTGTGTATAGAACACATGGGAAGAAGCCACAACGGCGGAAATAGCGGCGGGGTTAATTTTGAATGTAGCATACGCGGCGTAAAGCTGGAAAATGCAGAGGAAATAACCTGGACGCGATTCGTACAGTTGGTTAATGAGTATTACCCGGTAGCAGAAGAACCGAAACCGGGCGACGATTACGAACCAGCACACCCGGAAAGTATTACATCATTATGCTATTCATGTAAGCACTATTCGGAATGTAACGTAAAAACGGGGACTTGTGAAAAGTGTGATAAGTACATAAATAAGGCAGAAGCGGAAAAGACAGACGAACAGCGATACAGCGAAGAACAGGATAGAATAGACCGGGAAACGAAAGCGAAGCTTAAGGAACAGGCAGACGCTGAAAAAATGAAGCATTTACCGAGCGAAACGGCAGCGGGACAGAAGGTACATAGCATACGATTAGCGAAAACCTATTTTAATGATGTGGCAAGTGGTAAGAAATCCTTTGAACTACGCAAAAACAACAGAGGATATAAAGTAGGCGATATACTGGAAATGCTGGAATTTGAAGACGGCAAAAATACGGGAAGAATCATACAAGCAGAAATAACGTATATACTGGAAGGATATACAGGGCTGGAAGACGGTTACTGTATTTTAGGAATCAAAGTAGAGAACGTAGACGCAGAAAAATACATAATACCGGGACAAATGAGCGTTCAAGATTTTAAGGGCGTTTGCAATAATTAAAGGTGTCAATTTCTGACACAGAAAGGCGGAACGGATGAAAACAAAAGAAGTTAGAAGCTTCGCAGAAGTGGATATAAGCGAATTAAAACAGCCTATTATATGCGTGTATAAAAACCCGGAAGACTACACGGACAAATGCGTAGCACGGATATTTGACGGGGCAAGACCGACAAATATAGCAATAACCAGGAAGACAGTAGAAGAAATACGGGAAGACATAACAAAACGATTCCCGGCTATGCTGCCTTTTGCAAGGTGTGAAGAAGACCATAAGAGCGTAGTAGAAAGTTGGATTTAGGAGCGTGTAAAATGGAGATAAGAAAAGGGAAACGGGTACGGGTAATATGCACAGAAATAAGGCTAAAAGAAGTAGGAGTAAAGCAGAAGCATATTAAGCACATACTAGGGAAAATAGGAATCGTTAAGGAAGTAAGAAAAATACAGGATATGGATATAATGGCGTATTTTATACATTTTCCGTATGTAAACTTGAAGGCAGCACCAGGAAATAAAAAACCATATTACGCACTGTTAGAAGATATGATAGAGCCTATTAACCTGGAAGTGATGGAAGGGAAGAATAATAATGGAGATACCTAACGAATGGAAAGGAACGCTGGAACAATGGAATAGAGTTATAGAAGCTTTTGGGGACTTAGCAGTAGCGATAAAAGAAGCTTTTAAGCCTATTATAAAATCATTCCAGGAATTGTATTGTAGCCTTAGTGATGTAATGACAGACCCGAAATTAAAGCGGCTGATAAAGAAAGCAAAGCGGCAGCAGTCCATAAGGGACAGACGGCAGCAGTTGGAAAGAAGCCGGGTACGGCAGCAGTTAGCAGAAGAAAATAAAGACAAGTCTAATAACTGGCGGCGATTACATGGACTTCCGGCAAGAAGAAAAATTAAGAAATATCATAAAAAACATTGACAAATAGTACTATATATGATACTATAATATCAAGGAAGGAGTGAAGCAAGTGCCAAGCGTAGAAAAGATAATTGATAAGATGAAACGGCAACCGAACGGAATACGCCCGGAAGAAGCCGAAAAAGTACTAAAGGCTTACGGATATGAGCCAGTAAGGCAGAAAGGAAGTCACAAACAGTACTTAAACAAAGAAACGGGCGACCTAACAACAATCAAACAGGAAAGCCCATTAAAGAAAGCGTATGTAGTAGATATTCTTAACAGGATAGGGGAGTAAATCCCCTATCCTGGAGATAATATAAAAAAGACAAGGAAGGAGTGCGGACAATGGAAGTTAAGGACTATATGAAGTTACCGTATACAAGATTAGTACAGGAAATGAACGACGAAAGTGGGCATTATTTTTACGGAAGAATCTTAGAACTGGACGGCTGCCAAAGCACAGGCGATACGTTGGAAGAATTATACGAAAGCCTTAACGAAGCTATGGAAGGATATATAGAAGTTAAGTTAGAAAACAACTTAGCAATTCCTGTACCGGAATCAGTAAACAACTATAGCGGGAAGTTTGTTGTAAGGCTGCCTAAGTCATTACATCAGCGTTTAGCAATCGAAGCAGACAAAGAAGGCGTAAGCCTTAATCAATTAGCGTTATACAAATTGGCACTTTAAATATAAGGCTATCAGCTAAGGGAAGCTGGTAGCCTTTTAAATCGTGGGGAAAACTCTACAAACTGTGCGGATAATTAAGCGAAAAACGATTGAAACTCTTAAAACTTTGTGGTAATATTATTACACAAACGCAAGAAGAATTAGGTAAAGGTAACTACCCCTTTGCCTGGTTCTTCTTTTTTGTTTGTCCTAAACCTCCGGCGCTGCATGAAATCTAGGGCAGCGCTTAAGAAGAAAGAAGGGTAGCAGATGATAAAGAAATTATGCAGCTACCCAGGCTGCCACAAGGTAGTAGAAGCTGGGGTTAAGTACTGTGACAAACACAGGGACACAGACAGGAAGAAGTACAGAGAGTACAAGCAGCAGCGAATGAGGGACGAAGAAGAAGCCAGGCGGCAGCAGTTTTATAACAGCAAAGCTTGGGAACTGTTTAGAGCAGCCAGGGCAGCAGAACAATTAGGAATAGATATTTACGAATACTATACGACTGGAAGAATAGTAGCAGCAGACAACTACCACCACATACAAGAGATAACGGAAGCCTGGGCTAGAAGACTGGACGCGGTGAACGTTATAGGACTAAGCGAAGCCAACCATAGACGCATACATAAAGAGTATGAACGAAGCTACAAGGCTAAAAAGAAAATGCAAAAGATTTTATACACTATGTTAGAACGATTCTATAGGGAGTTCGTTCTTGACGGGGGGATATAAAAGTTTTGAAAACAATTTTAGAAGTCCCGAGTTCAAGTCGGCACGAAAAAAAACGGCGATTTTTACTATAGGGGGGTGTCTAAGAAGGTGGCAGCATGGCAAAAGAAGAAAAAAATAAGCCTAAACCTTGTCCGAAGTGGCTAAATGATGTAGCTAAAAAAGAGTGGCGCAGAGTAGCTAAGATATTCGCGGCAGAAGGAAAGGAATTTACAGACAAAGACTTAAAGGCGTTAGAAGCCTACTGTATCAATTATGCGAAGTGGCAGAAGTGCGAACAGATCATAGACGAAAAGGGCTACAGCATGGAAGTAGGGGATAACGGGTACGAACAACAAAGACCAGAAGTAAGCATAGCAAATAAAGCACAAACAGAGTTAAGGGCGTGGGCTAAGGAATTGGGCTTAACGCCAGCGGCGCGGCAGCGCATGAGAGAAGTCGGGAATATGTCGGACAATGGAATAGACCCGGAACTAGACGGAATGGTAGCACATGATTAAAAAGGAATTGCTTTTAGCTCCCTGGTTGGATAAGTTACGAAAGAAATGGGACACAGAAGAATATTATTACGACGTTGAAGAAGCGGAAAAAATATTTAAGTTCGTGTCGAAGTTGACAAATGATAGAGGGGTAAGCCGAAGTTTTGAATTATTAGAATTTCAGTTTGAAATAATAACAGAGATTCTTTGTGTAAGGAGAAGAAGAGACGGTAAGCGCAAACACAGAGAAGCACACATAAACATACCTCGTAAAAATGGTAAATCATTTTTAGCGGCAATTATTGTAGTATACCTGTTCTTCTGTCAACGTCATATCTTCGGCGCACTTTTTATTTTAACAGCAAATACGACGAAACAGGCGGGGGAATTATACGTGACTGTAGAACATTTCATAAAAACAAATAAGACTTTGCGGCGATATTGCAAGATCACAAGCAGCACAAAGACCATTATAAGAAAAGATAACGGTAATAAGCTTATGGTACTATCTTCGGACGCGGATAACGCGGACAGTTTTAACGATTATGTAGCAGTCCTGGACGAAATACACCAGGCGAAAAATGACGAAATGTACGGAAAGCTTAGAACTGGTCAAGGAGCATGGGACGAACCGTTAATTATGACGATTACAACGGCTTCTAGTGGAGAAGACCCGGCTAACCCGGAAATGCAGCTTTACACAATGGCAAAGAAGATAGAAGCCGGGGAAATGGACGACCCTAGCTTTTATTATAAAATATACGAAGCGGATAAGGAGTGCAATGTGGAAGATGAAGCACAATGGTATAAATCAAATCCGGCATTAGGCGTGTTTAGAAAGCTGGAAGACCTGGCGAACTACGCGAAGCGTATTAGATTGATGCCACTTCAAGAAAATATGTTTAGGCGAATGTTTCTTAACCAGCACGTAGCGTTAGACCATGAAAAAGGCGCTATCAATATGGATTTATGGGACTTATGCACAAAGAAAGTAAACCCGGAAGACCTTAAGGGCTGGAAGTGCTGGGGCGGGCTGGACTTATCGAGCAAGAACGATATTACAGGCTTCGTGCTGGTATTTTACGAAGAAACGACGGGAAGATTTATAGTAGTTCCGTATCTGTATACGCCGAAAGAAACCGTAGCTTACAGGCAGCATAAGGACAATAACCCTTATGAGTACTGGATAAAAAAAGGCGACTTAATAGCACTTGACGGGAAGTATATAAACTTTGAAAGATTCTTAGATCATGCGACAGAATTAGACGAAGATTACAGGATAGAGCAAATAGGCTTCGACCAATGGGGAAGCCAAACCATTATAAACAGATTAGAAGAACGCTGGGACATTATACCGTTAGGACAGGGGACTAAGACCATGACACAGGTAATAAACGATTTTGAAAACCTGTTAGTAGATGAAAGAATCATAATAGCAGAAAATGAGTGCTTTAGGTTCATGGCGAAAAACTGTATAGCGGTATATGACGAAATGCTGGGAGTTAAGTACAGTAAGAAAAAATCAAAATTCAAGATAGACGGTATAGTAGCTATGCTTATGGGGCTGCTGCTGTGTATCGAGGAAAACGGAATAGAACATTATAACCCGGTTGAATACTTGGACACTATGTAGGGGGAGAAAATGCTTAAGAAGATCAGAAAAATAAAAAATATACGGCTAATAGTCGCAGATGCGTTACTAATAGCTTCGTTGCTTATTTCGTTTGCTGTGACATACGACATTAACAGACATGTGGGACTATATTTACTGTGCTTAGAACTGTTAGCAGCGGCGGTTATGCTGGTTAGGAGTGGTAAGAAGTAATGCTTTTAGACTTTTTGGAAAAAAGAGAAGAAACAATAGACACAACAGAACTAACAGACGAAGAAAAGCTTTTTTTAAAGGTGTTCGGGATTGAAGAAAACCAGCCAGTAGCAGCTATGCGGGAAATTACATACTTCACTTGTATTAAGAAGATCGCGGAAGCAGTAGCAAAAACGCCGCTTTACCTAGTACAAGATACAGAAACAGGAATAAGAAGGGCAACGGAAGACCCGCTTAACGAGTTGCTAAGCCTTAGGCCTAATCCGTATATGACGGCTGTAGACTTTTGGAAAGCGATAGAAGCGACAAGGCAGCACGACGGCAGAAGTGCAGCAGTAAAGCAGTACGGAAAAAAAGGGGAATTACTGGCGTTATATCCTTGCACTATAGAAGGAATGACGATAGACGACGCGGGGTTATTAAAGTCAAAGTTAAGAAACAAGATTTTAATAGAATACCGGGTAACTGGCAGCAGTACAACAGATTACGGATTTTATGAAGACTTGCTTATATTTAAAGGCTTCACAATGGACGGAATCAACACGAAGCCAGTAAGGGAACTTGTTAAAAGTACGATTGACGGACAGATAAAAGCACAAAATTACTTAAACAACCTGTACGACAACGGGTTAACTAACAAAATGGTAGTACAGCTTACGTCCGATATTAAGGACGAAAAAGAGTTAGGGAAGATTCAAGCGAAATTTGGACGACTTTACAGCAAAGGGAAACGTATTTTTACAGTCCCGGCGGGATTCAGCGTACAACCTGTTAATTTGTCACTGGCAGACGCACAGTACGAACAAATTAGAAGAATGTCAATAAGTCAGATAGCGGCACTTTTTGGTGTGAAAATGCACCAGCTAAACGACCTTAAGGACACAAATAACAATTCGTTAGAGCAACAGCAGCTTAACTTTTTGGTAGATACGTTACTGATTTTGTATGAATCAATAGAACAGGAAGTTACATGGAGTGCATTAACAAAAGAAAAAAGAGAAAAAGGCTACAAAGCCCGGTTTAATACGAATGTGATTCTAAGAACTGACGCAAAGACGCAGCAAGAAATATTATGCGGTTATACGACTGCTGGTATTTATAAGCCGAACGAATCAAGATTAGAATTACAGCGCGAAACAGTACCGGAAGGAAACGACCTAGTAGTTAACGCCGGAGTATTGAAGCTGAAAGACTTAGGGAAAAATACGGAAGGGGAGTAAAAAACAATGCCGGAGAATAAAACAGCAGAAGGACACGCACTGGAAATTCGTAATTACTTTGCGAATTACCAGGGAATCGCTTTAGAAGTGCGGGCGGCAGAAGAAGGGGAAGAAAGTAGAACGATCGGCGGATATGCCGTTAAGTATAATACCCCGGTACTGATCGTAGACCGCTGGGGCGACAAGTATTTAGAGGAAATAGCGGCGGGCTGCTTTGATGAAAGCTTAAATAGCTGTAAAGAAGCCGGAAAAGAAATTAAGGCACTTTGGAATCACGACACAGGAAGACCGCTGGGAAGCACAAAAACTGATACTTTACGCTTCAATACAGCAGATACGACGGGGTTAGCATACGACATTGATTTACCTAACAATACCTGGGGAAATGACGTAAAAGAAAGCGTAAAGCGCGGCGACGTTGACGGTAGCAGCTTCGGCTTTATCTGCCAGGAAGATGTATGGAGTAAGGTAGAATACGAAGGCGAACAAATTTACAAAAGAAGCATTATGAAAGCGGAATTACTGGAAGTAAGTCCATGCACCTTCCCGGCTTACGACAGTTCGGAAATTAGCTGTAGAAGCTTTGAGAAGGTAAAGGAAGTAGCAAAAGAAGAACGATTAGAAGAATTAAAAAAAGAAGCCCGGTTAATGGAGATCCGGGAAGAAAACAAAAGGAGTAATTAAGAATGACAGTACAGGAATTACGGGAGTTAATCGGACAGAAAACAGAGGAAATTAACGGCTATTTGGAAAGCCGAGATGCTGACAAGGCAGAAGAAGCGTTAGGAGAAAAAAGAAAATTACAGAAGCTGTTAGCGGTAAGAGAAGCAGAGGACGACGAAGAAGCCCGGGAGTTAATCGGAAAGAAAACAGAAAAGAGAACGGCAGCAGCTACAGGAGAATTAAGAGCGGCTGTAAAATATGCACTTAAGGGAGCGGGCACACTGACAGAAGAAGAAAGAGCAGCGGTAAATATTGATAATAACGCCGCAATTCTGCCGGAACAGTTTGTAAATGATATTCAGGTATTACGCGAAGGCTTCCCGAGCCTTAAGGAACATTGCCACATTGTACGTGCTACTTCTAATCATGGTAAAATGCCGTTTGCAAAAATCGGCGGGAAGAAGCTGACTAAGTACAAATCCGGCACAAAGTTAACAGGCGAAGCGGCTAATACAGAGGATATTAGCTACAATATCGAAAATTACGGCGCGTTAGTACCGATCGCAAACGACTTACAGGAAGACGAAGCAGTAAACATTATCCAGGACGTTATTAAGCCGGACTTTGCAGAAGCGGGAGTAAACAGCGAAAACGACGAAATTTTAAAGATCGTAGAAGCGGCAGCAGTTAACAAGTCTACAGGTGTGACAGACTGGCGCGGCGTGAAAAAGGTAATTGACGGAGTATTACCGACACTTCGTGCAAAGACCATTGTTATTACAAATCTTACGGGATATGTATATTTACAGTCCCAGGAAGACAAGAACGGGCGTAACCTGGATTTAGTAAAGACTGTAAACGGTAAAGACTACTTCCAGAATAAGCAGCTTATTACTTTGAGTGATGAAGCGATCACAGCAGCCACAGAAGGTGCGGTAGTATTCTATGTGGTTAACCTGTACGCCCTGGTTAAGTTCTTTGAAAGAAAGGGCTACACAGTGTCTACGGATAAATCTGTATTCTTTGAATCGGACGAACTGGCATTAAAGGTACAGGAACGCTTTGACTGCGAAAAATTGGACGAAAGAGCAGACTTTAAGGTAGAATTTACCCCGGCTGCTTAATGAGTTCCGGGAAGGGGCGAAGAAATGGCAGCAGAAATAGTTAGCCTTAAAGAAGCAAAGGAGTATTTAAGGGTAAGCTACGACGAAGACGACGAACAGATCAGCGGGTTAATTCTGACGGCGGAAGCGTATATAGACAGTTGCGTAGGAACTGCCTATAAGAAGCGTGAGAATTACGAAAGCGAAGAAGAATACGAAAAAGGGCGGAGAATAGCCGCCCTTCTTCAAAAGAAGATCATAAGCGATATGTACGAAGTGCGTGCAACGACAATCAGTAGCAGCACAAAGACGGACAATATCACAAAGACCATATTAGACAAGCTGGCGAATGTGGGGGCGTGATTATGTATTTAATGATTCAGAAGCGGAAAAAGACCGTAGAAAAGGGAAGACCCGTAGAAGTATGGGACGATTACTTTAAATGCTGGTGCGAAGTAAAAAGCCTGTACGGAAAGGAACTGTATAGCGCCCTGGAAGCGAAGTTAGAAAACGTAGTGAATTTTGAAACGCGCTTTTGTGGTAAGCTGGAAGCCATTAATACGAAGGAATACCGGGTAAAATGGGGCGAAAGGCAGTTTAATATTATCAGCGTGGACTATGGACGGTATGAGAGAAGAAAAGTAGTACTGAAAGCACAGGAAGTAGTATGAGTTTTAATATTACTATGGAGTTTTTAGGGCTGAATGAAATGCAGCGGGAAATAGAAAAGCTGTCTACGGAATCAGAACTAAAGGCACTTAATAAAAAGATTGTAAAAAGAGCCGGAGAAATTGGCTTACAGGAAGCAGAAGGACAGATTAGGAAAAAAGCTTATAGCAAAAATCCTATGAAATCCGGCAGAAAGGGCAGCAGAACCGGGCAACATGCGGCGGACAACGTACCTAAAGCAGCTTCAACACAAAGTGGAAACTACGGTGAAGTAATAGGCTGGGACAGGGGCGACGTTTCCCCGTTTTTTTACATGAAGTTCCATGAATGGGGAACAACAGAACACCCGGCTAAAGGGTTCATGCTAGCAGCGTCAAGACCTACATACGAAGCACTTAAGGAAATAGCGGAAGAAGAATACGAAAAGACATTAAAAGAGAAGTTAGGGGGTTAATTATGGCGGTTTTAAGTGAAACGGAAATAGAAGTGCTTAATAAGGTTGTAGCGGACTACCCTAATAACGAAGAACTGGACTTAACGGCTTTTATTGCGGAAGTGATCGGGATAACTGGCGTACATGTAGAAGAAGGCTGGTATAACCAGGATATAAACGAAACGCACATAACATTTTATTTTATGAGTGATGAAGAAATAGATTTTAGCGAAGACACAAACGAAAACGAAGAATACTATATACAGGTTGATATATGGAGTAAAGAAGATTGCTTTAAATTGAAAAAGAAAGTAAAAAAGCTGCTTAAGAAGGCTGGTTTTACCTATTTTGCGGGTAACGACCAGTACGAAACCGATACAATGATCTATCACAAAGCAGCACGTTTTTATTTTTCAATGAATGTGGAAGGAGTTAATTAAACATGGCAGCAATTACGGAAAATAAAGAAACGATTACAAGAAGTCGTTTAGTAGGTTTAAAGGATATTTGCGTAGCAGCGGTTACAACGAACGACGAAGAAGTATACGCGGCAGAAGTCCCGGTAAGACTTGCTAAAGCGATTGCAGCAACGGTAAAAGATACTTTCAGCGTGGAATATACCTACAGCGACGACGAAGTAGAAGATACCGTAGAAACTTATGAGAAAACAGAAATTGAAATTGAAGTAAACAGGTTAACACCGGGCGACTATGCGTTACTTTTCGATACGCTGTATAAATACGGATTCCTGGTAAAAGCAGAAAGCGACAAGGCTAAGGAAGTGGCGTTGGGATTCCGGGCGAAACAGGGTAACGGTAAGTATGAATTTTGCTGGTACTATTGCGGAAAAGCAGAACACCCGGATGTCACGTACGAAACCGTAAAAGATAAAAAGACAGCACAGACACTTAAAATTAAGTTTACTTTCTACGCAAGGAAGAAAGAAAACATTATTGAAGGGGAAAGAAAGAAGCTTTACGCGATTATCGTAGACGAAAGCAACTTACTGGAAGAACATACAACGGCGAAAGAAGCTATTGCAGAATGGTTTAGCGAAGTACAGGAATATACACCGGTACCAGCACAGAAAGAAGCGGAACAGTAATAAACATATGCAGGGTGTCAATTTCTGACACCCTGTAAGAAAGGGCGATAATATGAAAATCAGCTTAAACGGGAAAGAGTACGAAAGCGGAAAAATCACAAGAGAAAAATATAAGAAGTTTGCGGCTGTTTACGAAAGCCTTTTAGGAAAAGAGAAGGAAGCGCAGACATTTAGCGACGAAGACTTAGATAGTATGTTAGAAGCCATTGTAATGGTGTTTGATAATCAATTTAATTTTGATGAAGCAGACGAAGGGTTGGACGAAATCAGCAGCATTATTCTTAATTTCTCACTTATCAATGCGGAAATTATGAATAAAACGAATTTACAGGCAGAAGCTGTAGCGAAGACATTAAAAACGAATGTAATTACGATTGCTGGGAAAGAGTACGAAAGCGGGAAAATCGGAAGGAAGAAATACAGGGCTTTTAGGGAAGTGTATAACGACCTGGTAACGCCGGAAAAACAGACATACACAGACGAAGAATTAGACCGTATGGTAAATGCAATAGTAGAAATCTATGATAATCAGTTTACTTTTAACGAAGCAAACGAAGAAATGAAAGACGTTTCACAGATTATTTTTAACTTTGCACTTATTAACGCAAATATTATTAAACGCCTGGGAGAACAGGCAGAAGACGCAAAAAAAAATTTGAGTTCACACGCTTAATTGATACGTGCATAAGGTGCGGCGGAAAACTTAAGCGATTTTATAGTATTACTACATACGCTTACAGAAGATATATACAAATTATGGAACTGATAAGCAAAACAGAAGACGAAAACGACTTATTATATCTTTATTCTGCTGCTATACGGGTGGTATTTAATGACAGAATAGAGGAAGAAGAAATAGAACAACTGGACGTAGCAGACGTTGTTAATACATTTAGGACGATAACGGAAATAATAGACGCTTCCGTAAATGAAAAGATCAGAGAAATAAGCGAACTTCTGAACGGAAGCCAGCAGACGGAAGACCAGGGGAGCGCCTTTGACGATTATGACAGGGAAAACGGATATATAGAAGAACAGAGCCAGGAAGAAGTATGGGAATCTTATAGAAACGCCCTGGATAATATCTTACAAATATGTATTAGGAACATGCGGAACAGTTATAAAGATTGCTTAGAATCAGATTTAAGCGACCTTTTGGACTACGTTGTATTTCAAGTCGAGTATGACAGAGAAACGCAAGCGAAGGAGTAAGTTAATAAATGGCTGGTGCTAGTCTAAGGGTAGGGGCTAATACAAGTGAGTTTACCAGTCAAATGAAGTCAATGCTTACGCAGATGAAGCTTGTAACCAGCGAATACAAAGTAGAAGCGGCACAGGCGAAGGCGTTAGGCAATCAGACCGATTTACTTAAGGCAAAGAAAACGGAGTTAACGGCTAAGATTAAGCTACAGACGGACGCTATAAAGCTTCAAGAAACAAACTTGACGGCACAGAAGCAGAAGCTTACTGAATTACAGGAAAAAGAGCAGAAGTTAAAAGAAAAGGTAGCAGAACTTACCGAAGCTTACAAGGATAGCGTTAAGACGACTGGAAAAGACAGCGAAGAAAGTAAAAAATTAAAGGCACAGCTAGAAGAAACAAGAGAAGCACACGCTAAGGCTGAAAACGCGGTTAAGAAACAGGAAGACGCAATAAGCAAGAACACAATTAAGGTTAATGAATCGCGGGTAGCTTTAGCGGAACAACAAGCAGAATTAAAAGAAACAGAAGAAAAATTAGATAACGCCGGGAAAGAGTTCGGAGAGTTCGGCAACGAAGTCAAAAACGCCGGGAAGAATATGGACGATACCGGGAAGAAAACGGTAAGCCTGGGCGACATTATAAAAGCTAACTTAATATCCAGTGCTATTATTAACGGAGTAAAGGCACTTGCAAATGGTTTAAAAACATTAGCAACGGCAGCAGTCGGCGTAGGTTCGGACTTTGAGAGCGGAATGAGCCAAGTGGCCGCGACCATGGGTATTACGACAGAAGAAATAGCGAACGGTAGCGAAGAATTTGACAAGCTGAATAAGGCGGCAAAGGACGCGGGTGCTACTACACAGTTTTCAGCAACACAGGCAGCAGAAGCACTTAACTATATGGCACTGGCGGGATATGACGCGGACAAGGCTATAGAAACATTACCGACAGTTCTAAACCTGGCAGCAGCCGGGGGAATGGATTTAGCGACAGCTTCCGATATGGTAACGGACAGCATGAGTGCGTTGGGAGATTCGGCGGGAACTACGGAAAGCTTCGTAGATAAAATGGCGAAAACGTCACAAAAGAGTAATACAAGTGTGCAGCAGTTAGGAGAAGCACTTTTAACAGTAGGCGGAACAGCTAAAACACTGGCGGGCGGAGTGACGGAAGCTAATACCGTATTAGGTATATTCGCAGACAACGGCGTAAAGGGTGCAGAGGGCGGAACAGCATTACGAAATGTAATATTAAGCCTTACAGCACCTACAGATACTGCTAAAAAGAAAATAGAAGAATTAGGGTTAAAGGTATTTGACGCAGAAGGAAATATGCGACCGTTAAATGATACCTTTAACGACCTTAACGGAATCCTGGGGACAATGACCCAGGGCGAACAGACAGAAGTACTTAACGAGATATTCAACAAAGTAGACCTTAAGAGCGTTAACGCATTACTGGCAAATAGCGGGGAAAGGTTTGACGAATTAAGCGGCTATATTTCAGACTGTGACGGTGCAGCGGAAAAAATGGCGGCTACAATGAACGACAATTTACAGGGAAAAGTTACAATACTTAAGAGTGGCTTAGAAGGCTTAGGTATCGCAGCTTATGAAAAGTTCAAGACACCGCTTACGAATGCGGTAGAAAACATAACGGAAGTTATCGGAAAGTTACAAAACGATCTAACGGACGGAAGCTTAAGCGGTGCATTAGATAAAATCGCTACAGGATTCGGAAACCTGGTAGAAAAGGCAAGCGAAATAGTAGCGGCTGTGCTTCCAGCACTTTTAAAAGGCTTAGGCTGGATTGCGGACAATGGAGAAGCAATAGTAAGCATATTAACTGGAATCGGAGTAGGTTTTGCGGCGTTTAAAGTTGCTTCGCTTATACAGGGAGTAGTAACGGCGTTTAAGGCATTTAAGCTGGCAAACGAGGGGGCAACAGTAGCACAATGGGCTATGAATGCAGCTATGAACGCTAACCCGATTGTTTTTGTCGTAACGCTGGTAGCCGGGCTTGTGGCTGCTATTGTTACATTCATAGCAACGAACGAAAACGCAAGGGCAGCATTTGTAAATGTGTGGGAAGGAATCAAGACTGCTATAGGTTCGGTAGTAGAAGGAATTGTAACATTTTTTACGGAAACTATACCGAACGCTTTTAATCAGGTTATAGACTTTGTAAAAGGAAACTGGCAAGGGCTTTTATTACTTCTTGTAAATCCGTTCGCGGGGGCTTTTAAGCTTTTGTATGATAATTGCGAAGGCTTTAGAGAAATTATAAACAACCTTGTAGAAAAAATAAAAATGGCGTTTAACGGGGTAGTAGATTTTTTAAAAGAACTGCCTAGTAAAATATGGAACGCGATTATAAGTACTGTAGACGCTATAAGGCAATGGGCACTTGATCTAAAGACGGCGGCGGTAGAAGGAATAACGCAGCTTGTAACGAACGTTGTAACATTCTTTTCTGAATTGCCTAACAAGATAGCTTATGTAATAGGCTTTTGCCTGGGGCATATTCTGAAATTCGGAATTGATTTATATACATGGGCGACTACGAAAATACCGGAATTTGTTAACAGCGTTATTACTTTCATGCAGCAGTTACCGGGTAAGATATGGAACGCTATTGTTAACGCAATTTCACAGGTAGCAACCTGGGGCGAACAAATGAGAAGCAAGGCGGTAGCGGCGGCGACAAGTCTTTTAAACCAGGTATTTAGCACGTTATCACAAATGCCGGGTAAGGTATGGAACGCTATTGTAAATGCAATTTCACAGGTAGCAACCTGGGGAAGTAATTTAATAGCAAAAGGACGCGAAGCAGCCAGCGGCTTAGCAAGTGCTGTAGTAAATGGCGTAAGCAGTTTGCCGGGAAAAATGGCGGAAATCGGTAGTAATATCGTTTCGGGAATTTGGAACGGCATAAGTAGCGGCTGGGACTGGCTGAAAGACAAAGTTAGTAGCGTGGCAGGCAGCTTATTACAGGGAGCGAAGGACGCTTTAGGAATTAAGTCGCCTTCAAGATTGTTTAGAGATTTAGTCGGTAAGATGATACCACAAGGTATTGGCGTAGGTATTACGGCAGAAATGCCGACGTTACAGAAAGACTTAACGAACGAATTACAGGGCATGACTACTAAGGTATCAGCAGAAGTCAACCCGGTAGCAGCAGTTAAGAAAACGGCGAAGACTACAGCAATTAACGGCGAAGTAAATACGAAGAAAGTAACGAAGGACAAAGATATAACATTTATTGTATATACGACGAATACGACGATCTTAGACAAAAAAGTAATTGCTAAAGAAGTTAAAAAAGAAGTTGTAAAGGGAATCACAAAAGACCAAAACGACAAGGACAAGACGAAAGGGGCGGCATAATGCGGGCTACATTCCATATTTTTTATAATGGCGAATCCAGTAAGGACGTAGGGTTAAGCGTAGTTAGCCGCCCTACGATTCCTGTACCGAAGCGGGAATATGAAACGATTAAGATTGAAGGACGCGACGGAGAATTATACAGGGACAAAGGAACATACGAAGATATAGAAATAAAGATTAGCTTTAATTTTGTATCGAAGAACCCGGACGTATGGGCACAAGACTTAAGAAAAGTTAAAAAGTGGCTGTATAGCGGGAATGACGAAAGACTGATACTAAGCGACGACCCGGAATACTACTACGGGGTAAAACAGGCGGTAATGAGCGACAGCGAAAGAAAAGTAAGGCGCGTGGGTAGCTTTGAAATTTCTTTTATATGTGAAGCTTATATGTATCGGATAGACGGACGGGAAGAAAAAGAAATAGGAAATTACTTATACAATCCCTATATGAAGGCACAGCCTGTATATAAGATATACGGCAACGGGATAGCGACTTTAGAGGTAAACGGAAACCGGGTAACGGCAGAAGTAAGCGGGCAGTTAAACATAGATACGAAGCTAGGAATATGCTATAACGCAGCAAACGAAATAAGCAACGCTTCACTTACCGGGGAATACGAAGGGCTTTACCTGGAAGAAGGGGATAACAGATTTAAGCATACAGCGGGCTACAAAGTGGCATTAGTCCCTAACTGGCGGGAATTATGATAGAAGTATATGTAAGTACGAATACGAATTATAAAAAGAATGGCGATATAACGCTTACGCCCTTAAGTTGTTATTTTGAAATGGGTCTAGACGGAATCAGTCAAATAGAACTAACCCACGAATACGACGACCTGGGACGCTGGGAATACTTGGTAAATGACAATGTTATAGCAGCACCTACGCCTTATTCGGATAAACAGCTATTCAGAATATACAAAAGAGAAAAGAGCGACGACGAAGTAACGGTATATGCAAGACATATATTTTATGACAACTTAGGCAACTACTTAATTGATGTACGACCGACGGATAAGAACGGACAACAGGCACTTGATATTATGTTTAGCGGGACAAAGTTTACAGCCCATAGCGATATAACGACGGTAAATACTTCTTACTACGTGCGAAAGAACATTGTAGAAGCAATCGCCGGGGACGACGAAAACAGCTTTATTAACCGCTGGGGCGGGGAAAGGCTGTACGACAATTACGACGTATATATTATGCGTCAGATTGGAAGTGATAAAGGTGTTAGGGCAGAGTTCGGGCATAACCTGGAAGCAATCGAAGAAAGCGTAGACGACGAAAACGTAGTAACGCGAATTATCCCGGTAGCATATAACGGCTACACGCTGGAAGGCAGCGAACCCTGGGTAGACAGCCCGAAAATAGGAAGCTACGCAGAAGTAAAAGGCGCTGTAATTGAATTTTCAAATATCAAATTACAAGAGGATTGCAGCACAGGCAAAACAGGCTACGCGAACCTAACGGAGTTACGGGCGGCACTTGTAAAAGCCTGTGAAGATGAATACGCAAAGGGAATAGACGAACCGACGGTAAATTATAACGTTAATATGGTTGAACTTGCGAACACGGTAGAATACAAGGACTATAAGCAACTGGAAACGGTGGAAGTAGGCGATACGATTTACTGTAGGCACAAGGCGATTAAGATTGAAGTTAAAGCCCGGTGTATTCGTATTAAGTGGAACTGCATAACAAAAGAGAACGAAGAAGTAGAGTTAGGAAACTTCTTAGAAAATTACTTTGATAAGACAAGTAGTAACATACAACGGGCTACAGCTTCAGTTGAAGGGGCAAATAGCCAGGCTTTAGCGGCGAAGGAAGTAGCGCAAGAAGCAGCGAAAGAATCGGCGGCACAAGCAGCCAAAGCATTAGAAGCCCAGGGAAAAGCCGAAGCAGCAGCTAAAACAGCAACGACAAAAGCAAGCGAAGCCCAGGCGGCAGCGGAAGGCGCAGCTAACCAGGTGGCGTTAGCGTCGGCACAAGCGAAAGAAGCGACCAGCCAGGCAGAGTTAGCAACGGCAGCAGCGAAAACAGCCGCACAGGAAAAGACGGCAGCCGGGGAATATGCAGCAAAGGCAGCAAGTAAGGCGACAGAAGCCCAGGCGGCAGCAGAAGCAGCTTCCTTACAGGCACAGACGGCGGGCGAACAGGCTAACGCAGCTTCCTTACAGGCACAGGCAGCAGCGAAAGCACAGACAGCAGCAGTCACAGCCCAGGGAAAAGCAGAAACAGCCCAGGCAGCGGCAGAAGCAGCGAAAGCGGCAGCAGTCACAGCCCAGGGAAAGGCAGAAATAGCCCAGGCGGCAGCGGAAGCAGCAAAAGCGGCAGCAGTTAGAGCCCAGGGGAAAGCCGAAGCAGCAGAACAGGAAGCGACAAGTAAAACGTCGGAAGCTGTAGCAGCGAAAGAAGCAGCGGTAGAAGCCCAGGGAAAAACGGAAACGGCGCGAACAGCAGCGGAAGCGGCAAAGAAGGAAGCATTAGCAGCCCAGGCAGCAGCGGAAGCAGCAAAACAAGCGGCGGAAAATGCAACCGGGACAGCAACGACGAAAGCGGAAGAAGCCGAAGCGGCGAAAGCGGCAGCAGTTACAGCAAGGACAAAAGCAGAAGCGGCACAATCGGCAGCAGAGAACGCCCAGGCGGCAGCGGAAGCAGCAAAAGCGGCAGCGGTCACAGCCCGGGGAAAAGCCGAAACAGCCCAGGCAGCAGCGGAAGCAGCAAAAGCGGCAGCAGTTACAGCCCAGGGAAAGGCGGTCACAGCCCAGGGAAAGGCAGAAACAGCCCAGGCGGCAGCAGAAGCAGCAAAAGCGGCAGCAGTTACAGCCCAGGGAAAGGCAGAAACAGTCAAGGCAGCAGCGGAAGCAGCAAAAGCGGCAGCAGTTACAGCCCAGGGAAAAGCAGAGAACGCCCAGGCGGCAGCGGAAGCAGCAAAAGCGGCAGCGGTAGAAGCCCAGGGAAAAGCCGAAGCAGCAGCTAGAACAGCAACGACAAAAGCAAGCGAAGCCCAGGCGGCAGCAGCCAGCGCGGCAGCGAGCGACGAACACACACAACATTATTACGAATTAACAAAGGAACTGTACGATAACGCAAGTATACAGGCGGGACAGAGTAGCGAAGCCTGGTTAGACTTGTCCTATTTTAATAATTGCTATTTGAGTGAGTAAGGACGGTGCAAAGTGGTAGTAGGTAGATTAGTATTTGACTTCGCCCGCCACAGCGTAGAAAAGACTATAAGGGTTAAACAGTTTGACAGCGAAACGCGCAACCTGTTAGTAGTTCTGCTGAATGACGGCGAACCTTACGAAATGCCCAAAGGGGCAATAGTAAGAATCGAATGTAGGAAGTCGGACGGGGAAGAAATCTTAAACGACTGTACTTACGTCGAAAACCTGGTAACGGCAGAAATTACCGAACAAATGACAGCCGCCGCCGGATATGCTGAATGTGCTATAAGCGTGTACGAAAAGGAAAGCTATATAGCTTCCTGGACGTTCAACCTTAAAATAGATACGGCGGTAATTGTAGGCGACAAGATAGCCAGTACGATAGAGTACAAAGCGATTATTAACGCTTTACAGGAAGTAGAGAAATCTAAAAATACAGTAGAAGAAGCGACTATATTAGCTGCTACGGCTATGAGAACGGCAAACGATACTATAGGTATTGCGAACCAGGTAAAAGAAGAAGCGGAAGCAGCAGCGGCGGCAAGTGCGGAAGCCGTAGAGGTAGCGACACAAGCAGCACAGACAGCGGAAAACTACAAGGAACTTATAGAAGACATTTATAACAATATGGATAAGCTTAACGACTTCGCAGAAGAAGCATGGTTAGACAAATCATACTTAGGAAGCGGATATTTAAGCGAAGCAAGGGAATAGGAAAGGCGGTTTTAGATTATGCGTAATATGCCTAAAGTAATCGGAACGGGAAAGGACGTTTACAACCTTTTAGGAATGGTACAGGCTGGAAAACTGGAAGCGGCAGAGTTAAGGGAAGCAATTAGCGGAATCGAAGAAGTAAAATATATCTTCGTCCCAGTTATTGCTATTTCAGAGGACAAAAGATATATTACAGCAAATTACCTGGCAGAAGCGGCAAAAGGCGCTAAGGTGCTTTGTGAAGGAAAAGAATACACGATTAAAAGCGTGGAACACATTGCAGTAGAGCCAATGACGGCAGCAGAAACAGAGGAAGAAACTACAGAAGCAAAAGAGGAAAAACAGACGGTAATAGGTGTTAACGCTGATTTAGAAGTAACGGCAGAAAAAGTAGGGGTAGAAAATCCGGTAAATATCTTAGATACTATCGGAATTACCCAGGCAGAATTAGACAGTATCAAAGGAGTGTTAGCAAAGTATGAGTAGATTTTTAAGCAACGACTTTATTAACAAAGACCCGCGCGCAAAACTTACAGTAGCAAAAATGGCGAATATTGGCGACCTGGTAGCACCTTCGGCGGAGTACTTAACAGCTACAGGGCTTACAGAACTTACGGTAACTGCTGGGTGCGTAATTACCGTAGGTAGCACCGGAGTATTCAAGACAGACGCTACGGTACTTAGTACAGGTAACTTAGACGCTGGAAGTGCATTTACAGTAGGAAAAGATTATTACGTATATATTTGCGACCCCGGAAGCGAAGACCTGGACGAAGTATATAAGATTAGTCTTAACAGTACATACCCGAACGGCTACAACGCAGAGAATAGTAGAAAAATCGGCGGATTCCATTACGGAAGGGTAAGAAAAGTAAGCAGTAAGCTTATTCCTATCAATGCAGCCGGAACGGAAAAGGGCAGCGGTTGGGAATCTAACGTAGCTTCCGGCATTGTACCGCGTTCTGTATGGACGTTAAAGCACCGTCCGAAATGCAGCCCCGAAGGCATGGTATACGCTGGCGGCGGATTGTGGGTAGACATTTACTTAGCTTCTAGCAACGGAGTAGGCGGCGTAAAATCTGCTTATAATGCTACGCCGCTTACGGGTACAGAAGGACATAACAGCTATGATTTTATCGACCTGGGCTTAAAATCCGGGAAGCGCTTGTTATCTTATTCAGAATGGCAGCAAGCAGCCTACGGAAGTCCACAGGGCGCAGACGGTAACAATACGAACGCTTGGGCTGCCACTACAAATACAGCACGTACAACGACAGGAAAGGTAGTTAACGCGGTGTCTGCTATCGGTTGCGTGGACTGTGTAGGTAACGTGTGGGAATGGCTGGACGAATTAAGCTACAGATACGACGGTACGCAGTCTTGGAGTTGGAAGGACGTATTAGGTGCTGGAAACGGACAGGCATATACAGAAGGAACTTACGGACTTGTTCGCCTTATCGCGGGCGGCTACTGGTCCAGCGGCGTTTACGCTGGCTGCCGTGCTGTCTACTGTAGCCGCTACCCTTGGCACGTCGACACGAGCATTGGCGTGCACTTCGGCTGCGACAGTCTGTAATCTGTTTTGTGCGGGCGAAAGCCCGCACACACGGTAAAAGAATTAAGGTAAATTAGGGCTACTATCAAAGCCTATAGAAGTGGGAAAATAACAAAAGAAAAATTGCTTATGAAATACGTAAGCTGGGAAGGACACGCAAAACACGCAAAACACGCGGACACTTACAGCCTACGCATGAAAATTAAAGGGCAAATAGAAGCAGAAGACAAAGGGAAGAAGACGAAGTACAGGATATGAAGATAGCACGTTACGACCTGGACGTAGTAGAGGTACAGAACAGCATAATAGCAGACCTGGTAGAAGTAAACAGGCTGCTACTGGAAGAATTAGAGAATTATAGGAGCATGGAAGACGAAGACGAGCAGTTACTAATGATGATAGAAGAGATAAAAGAGGGTCGCGAAGACCTGGAACGGATGTTAGAGCCGTAGGAAGGAGTTAGTAAGGCTTGAGTAGTGAATTTTGGATAGGCTTACTTATTCAGCTAGTTGTGTACGGGGTGTCTATTGGTGCGATATATGGGACGATTAAGACCAGACTTAATTATATCGAAGCAAAATTAGACAAACACAATAACGTAGTAGAAAGGGTATACAAATTAGAACAAGACCAGGCGGTAATAATGGAAAAGCAGAGTGTAGCAAACCATAGAATACATGACTTGGAAGAAGAAACAAAATGAAGCACGAATTTAAAAAGAAAGTAGTTTTTAATACGGGCTTGATATTTTGTATTACCTGTTTAGTAGCATTAATATTTTCATGGAATGAAAAGCCGACAGACGTATTTACTTACATAATCCCTACAGCCGGGGGAATCTTCGGCACTGCTGTAATATGGTACCTGAAGGCAGTACAGCTTGAAAACGGTATAAAGATACAGTTAGGCATGATTAAGGAACTTGTAGACCTGGGAGAAGAAAACCCGGCGGAAGAAATTAAGGAAAGAACCATACAAAAGATGAAAGATAAAACAGAAGCACTTATAGATGAAGCGTTAGATCCGACAGACATACAAAACTTTTAGAGGTGCGAAAATATGGAAATCTTAAAAATGATTCTTGAAAACTGGCTTATTTTTGTAATTGCTTTTATCCTGGTAATACTTGCTGTATATGCAGTATTGCGATTCTTAAAGCTTACACCGAAGCAGCAGTTAGGAAAGGTAAAGACGGCTTTGCTTTATATGGTTACAGAAGCAGAGAAGGAATTAAAAAGTAAGACCGGGCGCGTTAAGCGTTCTATGGTGTGGGAATGGCTTGTAGAAAGATTCCCTATTATTACCTTATTTATTACAGAAGAAAAATACGACGAACTGTTAGACCAGGCATTAGAGGAATTTAGAAAAATGCTGGAAAGCAACGACAGCTTATACGATTATGTATATGACACGCTTACAGTTGCGGAAGAAGACACAGAAGAAGACATTTTAAGAAAAGCCGTAAAAGGAGCGTAAGAGATATGAAGATTTTACTTATTAGTGGACACGGTGCGGGCGATCCTGGCGCTGTATCGCAGTTCGGAAAAGAAGCAGACGAAACTATTTACATGGTAGAGGAAATTAAGAAGACCTTAAGCAAATATGCACAGGTTGACTTATACCCTACAAACAGAAACGCGTACAAAGACGCAAAAGCCGGGAAGCTGGCGGTTAACTTCGGAAATTATAACTATGTACTGGAAGTCCATTTTAATTCCGGTGCAGCAGATCTTAAAGGAAACGGACAGACGACAGGTACGGAAATCTACGTTACTACAGCAGAAAAGACTGTAGGAGTAGAAACAAAAATAGTACAGGCTATCGCTGCCTTCGGATTGAAAAACCGGGGAGTAAAGCGGACAAACTTTACGGTGATTTACCGGGCGAAAGCGGCGGGCGTATCTTCCGCACTGTTGGAAACGTGCTTTATTGACGATAAGGACGACATGGCAATTTACAGCAGCAAGAAGGCACAGATAGCGGAAGTTATCGCTAATGCAATCGCTACACAGTTCGGGTTAAAGGCGAATGGAAGCGGCACAACAACAAGCGGAACTACAGCAAAGACGATTAAAGCAGGAAGCGTAGTAACGATTAAAGACGGCGCAGTATATGGCGGCTTATCATCTACAAGAGGTAAAGCCGTACCAGCAGCACAAAGGGGCGGAAAGAAGCACACAGTAGATAAAATTCAGACTAATAAGGGAGTTAAAGAAGCAAGGCTTAAAGAAATTAACAGTTGGGTAGCAGTAGCAAGCTTAAAAGCTGTGTAAGGGGGCTTCTATATGAATACAGAACAGAAAAACTTTATTAAAACAGTGGGCGCACTTGCGTCCGCTGATATGAAAAAAAGCGGAGTGCTGGCAAGTTTGACGGTAGCACAGGCTATCACGGAAACGGGCTGGGGAATGTCCGGGCTTGCCGCAGAGGGTAAAGCCCTTTTCGGAATTAAGGCTACAAAGTCCTGGAAGGGGAAAGTATATTGCAGCGATACGAAGGAATGTTTAGACGGCGTAAACCTGGTAACGGTAAAAAATGCAGCTTTTAGGGCTTACGATAGCTGGGAAGAATCAATTAACGATCATTCCGCATTTTTGAAGGCGAATAAGCACTATAAAGAAGTGATCGGGGAAACTGATTATAAGAAAGCTTGCGAGGCTATCAAGGCTGCCGGATACGCAACAGACCCGGGATATGCGGCGAAGCTTATTAAACTGATTGAGGATAACAAGCTTACGAAGTACGACGTAACGGAAGGGCAGAGCCAGGATCAAGCAGAGGACAAAAACCAGGCGGAAGAAGGACAGGCAGCAGCCGGGAAGTATTACAGGGTACAGGCGGGGGCATTCCGAAGAAAAGAAGGTGCTAACCTTATGGCAGCGAAGATTAAAAGGACGGGACATACGGACGTATTTGTAAGGCTGCTGAACGGGCTTTACAAAGTCCAGGTAGGGGCTTATACTAAAAAGGAAAATGCGGAAGCTACAGTAAAAAGACTAAAGGCGGCTGGTATCGTCTGCTTCATTACATATGCTTAAGCGGTGCAAATGAGTAGAAAGTGTCAATAATAACAGACTGGTAACTAACAAAATGGCTTAGAAAGCCAGTAAAATAAGGGGCTACAGTTTCTGTAGAGGAAGCTGCTAAGGCTGGTAAGTTCTAAGAAACCCAG
>ENA-UOJI01000201-UOJI01000201.1-human-gut-metagenome-genome-assembly--contig:-P79-NODE-201-length-48908-cov-27.960617_pt1 | contig 48908 bp, 82 predicted proteins | sample MGYA00242346_ERZ723893 | MGnify/ENA metagenome assembly ERZ723893 | reverse complement strand
ACGCAATATTATTGCCAATTTTGAAGTAATGTCCAGTGCCTTCTGTAGCTGTATAGTTTAATGCCCCTGTGGTAGAAGCTATGATATTCGCTTGTACTGTTGCTGTACTGGGTTTTACGCCAAAAATAACCTGTCCTTGACTGCCTGCCGCTGTGCCGTTTGATACAACAATGTTTGCTCTGAAAGTATTTAAAGCTGTAAAGGTATTAGCTGAATTTAATTGAGCGTATCCACTTAAATCATGGTTACCGCCTAGAATATCCCATTGTGCGCCGTCCCATGCTACATTGTCCCCTGCTTTAATACCGTGGTCGGGGTCTGCCGTTTCAACGTTCCACACGTCGCCTACTTTCTGCCCTGTAGTCGGTAAATCGGCGTAGGTAGCAACGCTGCCTTTATATTGATATACCGTTGTTAATCCGAGTTGTTCGGCGGTTACTTTATGCGGATTACTGAAGTCAGCTTCATGTGTAGCAAGGTTATTCGCTACAGTATCTATCTTTTCAGTTAATGCCGTCGTAGTTCCGTCAATATCTGCTTTTGTAGCCAGTTTATACCATTCTGACCAACTACTAACAGTAGCAGGGTCACTATTTTCTACGATTTGCCCGAAACGGTTATAAATCGCTCCGGTCGTTTCGCTCACCCATAACTGTTTACATACACTGTCATTATGGTCGTTATCAACGTTTAAAAAGCCCGGATTTGTTTCGGGCGCGTTAAGATTATTAGAAGCTTGTAAATACCAGCGGTGAACATCAACTAATGTGTTTACATTTGTCGCTTCTGTCAAGTTGTTGTAGTAGTTTAAAATGCTTAACTGCTCAATTTTTGTCAATGCGTCCTCTGCTTTTGTTAACGCATTTGTAGCATCATTAGCTGCATTGTTAGCGGCTTCTTGTGCAGCGTCAGCAGTATTTTGCGCAGCGTCGGCGGCTTTTTGCGCAGCGTCGGCTAAATCGTATGCTTCATCTGCTCTGTTTTGCGCTGCTGCTGCTGCTGTAGCTGCTGCTGTTCCAACACTTAAAGCATTGTTCGCAATATTCAAAGCAGTATTAGCGGTTTGTTGCGCCGTTTGAGCTGCGGCAAGTGCATTGTTCGCCGTTTCCATTGCAGCTAGTGCAATGTTATAAGCTTGCTGTGCAACTTGCAGGGCTTCATCTGCAACTTTTTCTGTAGCATATGCCACGTTGCCTATATCATTAATAGCGTCCTCTGTTTGTTGCTGGAAGTATAGCCCGGATAGTGCGCCCTCAAACGGCACGTATTTAAATTTATAGTATTCTCTGTTTAATATCTTGCTGTTTATATCGTCGAGTAACCTCGCATTTCTCATACGGGTCGAGTTGACTATGTTGTTAATATCCATTTTTTCACCCCTTTGTTAGTCGCTTATTAATGGTAGCCAGCGCACATACTCCGCGCCACTCACTAAATAGGTAGTACCTTTTGGTACTGGAAAAGATATTGAGCAGTTTCCTTGTCCGTATTTACTTCTACCTGCGGTATGCATTACTTCTAAACCGTTTATATAGCCAGTAATCCCAGTATTCGAATAACTTTTTGCAGTTATAATTCCGTCTGTTGTAGCAGTGCCACTTGATGAAACACTTGAATAACTGCCGAAATGTGTTGCCACAGGTTTGGGTATCTCTCCAATGGATATGTCTATCTTATCTTGTACTTGTTCAGGTGTGATACCGCCTATATATGGCAAAAGCTCTTGCCAGTATGTTGTATCAATGCCCGGAGTTTTTAGCCCTGCCGCCGTATCTACGCCATTAGCAAGAATGCACATATAAAGCTTGTTGTTGTGATTTACTAGGCAGTTTGCAGAATACTGTAAAGTCGTCTTGTAAGTCATTAAACCGCCGCTTTGCTGCCAGTAGGCAAAAGCAGATAACATATAAAGAATACCGTTAAAGTCCGCCCGTGTCGGGGCTATGCCTCCTGCCTTAATTGGGACTTGCGTTATAGCAGGGAAGCCGTTCGTCTGTGACGCTAATCCCGTTGTTTCGTTATTCGTTGCCGGAATGATGTTTTTTGTCCCTTCGTTTGCAAAGGGTCTTTCAAATAAATACAATGGTTCTTGAACTACTGGTATAGCCATTTTAACACTTCCTTTTTTCTTTATTCTATAGATTGGGGTACGGGTCAAAGACGCCATTATTGAATGGTTGAAGCAGGCTGCCGTTAAAACCAAACGTATTATCGGTATCAATCATAACTAGCGACCAGCCGACGCCTGCGCCTACGATTAAATTCGCGCCTATCCTAAATATGGCAAGCTGCGCATCTGTTAAATACATTGCGAATACGAAGCGAACGTGCATGGGATAGTTGTTGTAAAATGTGCCGTCCTCTCTTTGTTTTTCATCTATAACGTTGAATACAACGCCGCCCAGCTCAGGAAAAAGCTTGTTTAACATATAGTTAAGCGTCGCAAGGCTTGCGTCGGTGATATTAGCTAAAGCTTTATAGTAAAGCAGTGAGCGGTATTCATCATCTTCTAACGTGAATTTTTTCCCGTTAATAGGGTCTGTTATAGTCCTGCCTATAACAAGGATTTCGCCCCAAACGTCCAGCCCTACGCCGTTAGCTGTGGCTATGTTAAATATGTTGTCATAAAAGACCAGCATATCTTTACTAGGATTAATGTTTGAGCGAAAATCATCTAAAATCTGATAAATAGTTGTGCTGCTACCGTATTGACTTTGGATATACGGTTGTAGTTCAACACGTATATTGTCGCACTCGCGCACATCTTCTTGCCCTCTAAAGTCCATGTTTAAGCCCCCTTAATCTAGTACAGTAATAGTGATATTGCTTTCGCTCATTACTGGTATCTGATTAGCTGGAATATCAACGCTATCAGTCCATTCTGACCCGCTAGGGTATGATATCTCAATATTTTCAAGGTTATCTACACCGACGTCAACTATATCGGCGTAGAAGCGGCTTGCGTAAATCGTCTGTGCCATTTTCGCGCGTCCGTATTTATTTAATTCGCCGTTGAAGTTTTGAAGAACAACTTTTTTAATTTGTTCTTCGTAATTGGTCGGAAGCGTCGAAGTTTTCCTTATCTTTACAGACAGCGCGAATGTTGTTGTTGTCGGTATCTCAATGTAGTAAACGAATTCATTGCCTTTTTCATCTACATAAGCGATTTTTGTGTTTCCCGAAATTCCACAGCCGCCGTCAATTTTTTCGTGAATCGTTTTGGCTATACTCTCTATGTTCCCGCCATAGACGCTACAGTAAATGCTATGCGGGGGCAGTGTGACGCCGTAAAGCACTTTGTCCGTGTCACCGCGGTTTTCTAAAACCGATACGGCTACTACGTCGGAAAGGTTAGCTAGTGCGCCCTCAACCGCCGACGCTATGCCGTGGGCGTTCTGTGCTACGCTGGCACGTCTGCGCTGCTCAAATTCTGCCTGCGTTTCGCTGTTTCGTCCGGTGACGCCTGCGGCTAGATTTGTTATGCTGTCCCAGCCGGGAACAACGGTAACTATCTTCGTAAGCTGCCCTACGCCTATTTCAATAGCCCCACGCTGGCTACAGCGGAAAATAGCTGTAGCTGTTCCGTCCTCTCCTATGGTCGTTACTGTGACGTTCGTATATGTGTATCCCTTTTGGTCTTGGACTATAGCTCCATAGGGTATAACTGTGCCGTATGCGCCTTTGATGTTGCCCGTAACAAGGGTTGCTATGGCTATATGGCGTTCAATGAAGTAAATGCCTGCTAGTGCGTCCTGCCATATTCCAAGCGCGGTTTTGGGATTAAACATGTTCGCAAGATAAAGAATCTCGCTATCTTTCCTGTTAATTAATACTGCCTGTCCGTCAATGAGCTGCCCCGCTGGTGTTTCGGGGGCTGTGTCAAGCAATGGCTTATCGGGGTCTGTCGCGAATGCTTTTTGCCATTGAGTTACAAGGTTAGCCCGTATCGCCGCCGTTCCGCTTGATACAAGCCCCGTATCCGGGTTAAATGTTATCATTGTTAATCCCCCTTAATCGTTTAATCTAAATGGATTGATATGAAAAGCGATCATAGATTGCCCCGCAGTCCCCTTGAATTTCCAGCCTAAATAAATTCGCAGATAAAACCATTTGCAATATTTTTTTGTGTAAAATATGCTCCATGTTTTATTTAAAAATATTCGATTATCGTTAACGACAGCGATATAGCATTTGTCGTTTTCAGCATAGTTATAGTCAACGTATGTTTTTACCTTATCGGCGAATACGTAACGTCCGCAAACTTCATAAGAAAAGCCATAAGCAGTGTTTCTATAAAGCCAAACGTTACGGCAAAAATAACGCTGAATTTTTTCCCATACGGTAAAATTCGGGTCTAATATCTCTACGTATCCCGGCTTCATGGCGTATTTATTTTTGAATTCAGGGGTGTATTTATAATGCTTGTCAAAGTCATATCTAAACAGCTTTGGAACGCCGCTGTTAATTGTATGCGGTATGTCGATACAATTATCGTAAGTCTGCCACCAGCGCAGAGGATATGGAAGTTCTCCGTGTTCGTTTGAGAATAATATTACAACTGGATTAGTTACATAGCATATCAATGTAAACATGATATCTAATATTAGATAAAAAATGTAAGTCATGTTTTCGCTCCTTAAAAATCAATTTGAACGTTTTCGCTTTCCAATACTGTAGCTTGCACTTCACCGCCCATGACACGCCCGCTTTCATCAAATGTTAAGTCAACTTCTGCTCCTGTTACTCCGTTCACATTCAGAACGGTTTCACGTATGCGAGTTCGCAGGATAGGGGCGGCAATCGCAGGGGCTTTGCCCAGCTCGATTTCAAAATGTGGAATCCCGCGCGTTTGTGCTAAATAAGCGTCGTTTTTGAACAGCCTGACTGCGTTCGCCGCATTCTGTGCTATAGCATATGCGCCGGATACTAACGCTATCTGTCCGCTTGCGTCACTAAATATATCCCACTTGTCATTAAGGTATAGCGTACGCCCTATATCGCCGGGCGTAAAATACGGGTTCATTTCAATTCCATATTTACCTGTGACGTAAATAGGTTCTTGGATATTGGGCGGCTTTTGCGGTTTCGGTTTATCTTTAGCTTTAACTTCAATCTGATACGTATTATCAATATCTATTGAGCCTGTAAGTGGTTCAAACGTGTATATCTGCGTTATAGATTGTAAGTTAACTCCCACAACGCGCATTGTTTCGCCTTTGATATAGCTGCTTTCATCAGATTTAGACGTAACATAACCTTTAATAGTCGGATATGCTTCCCATTCTCTTTTAGTCGCTGCTGACGAAAAATCTGCTTCGTTTGGGCTTGCAGTAACAAACGCTTTTAATTCAACAACTTCTGCCATGTTTACACCCCCTAACTTTTTCTAAAATAACTGGTTTCTTGTGTTTTAGAGTTTTTTTGTGACTTCTTATTCATTCTTTCGTATATTTTAGGCAAGCACTCTTTGCATATATAATAAGTCTTATGATATGCGGGCATTTCAAAAGCCCACTCAATAGGCTTTATCTTACCGCACGAAGTACATTGATGTATCATTTTAGCAATTCCCCTTTTTTAGCGCAGCTTCAACCTCTTTGATATGTAACTGGTTTTCGTTTCGGATTTCTAAAACGGATAATTTAGTAATGCAATCTATACATATACCGAATTTGTTATTAAAGTAGTAGTAACCAGTAAGCAAAGGCTTATTGCAGCGGCAGCAAATTCTATCTATATCCATTTTATCACACCTTAACTTTTGATATTTAAATTAAATCAAGTAATATTAAGTAATCTACATTCGCATGAAAAACAGTATCTTCTAATATTGGCAAAAACCTATCATCTTGCACTGTTATTTCATATACCGTTTCCGCATACAAATTCACAGGAACGCCAACGGTAGAATTTACTTTTGCATAGTAAGTTTGTTCTTCTGTTTTAAAATCTGATATCTTAAAGGTTACAGGCAGGTCTATAACACCCGGCTGATAATCAAGGCATTTCAGATAAAAATTTATAGTTACTACAGCGGGTATGTCCCCCCCGAATTTGCAATCAATAATCTGCGGTTAAACATTAGCTTGTCAACTCCGTTTCAGTAAAGCTAAAATTTAATAAATTCTGCGGGTATAAATCGCCTACTTGTGCGCCGGGCTTTATTGCTACAATAAAAAACAAACAGCTATTTACAGAGGTTATTTTATTTGTAGAATTTATAGCAAGAGGATTGTTTGGCGATATCGCAGCGTATATATTACTTCCGTCTAAAGCCTGCAAGAGTGCTGTTTTATCTTGAAACAATACTGGTCTAACTTGGCTTTGCTGTGTTCCTATCGCGGATATAATAATCGTACTGGACTGATACCCCGCTGTTAATGTTCCGCTAGATATTTCAAAGCCTGCCTCTGTTCTTAAATATAACGGGAATCCGATTAAAGGGCAAAAATTCGCAACACCTACTGTTGAGGTTGGGTACGAGATGATATCTGTAAATGTATTTACAGTGCCTAAACTAAAAGGACTGCTTATGTCGACTTCTTCACCGTCCGCTGCTCCTATAGTGCCACCAGTGTACCAGTGTAAATGATTTGCCATTTTTTACACTTCCTTTCTATTCTATACTATGAATTAAATCTATAACATAGGCATAAATTTTTATTGAAGTATCTACCGTAGCCCCGTCACTTGCTGTTGCGTAAAAAGTAAAGGTTAATTCTTGATTGACATCCGAAACTGTTTTTAATACGGTTTCAAAATACCCCCCTGTTAAACCTATCGTTTGCGTAATTGAGTTGTTGAATGAAGTTATACGGCATTTAGTAAATTTATCGGCATTAACTCCAACTAAAACCTGTCTATAACTTTCTCCCGCGTCTGCTCTGATATATACCTTAACGCTTTTGCTTGCTGCCGTGCTACCCGACGGGAAAAGCCCTGTAGCTGTGATAGGATTTATTGATGTAACTTCTGTACCGTCTTTTTGCCCTGTTGTCCCGTCTATATAGAATCTAATCATTTTCTAGCCCTCTTTCTACCTTTTTTATCGCACAATCAATAATGTTTTTTAAATCAATAAATATATTGGTGTTGCAGTCAGGCGCGCAAGACATTTCTGCTTCTATCGCTGTCATACATTCATTTAACAGCTTTTCTACGACTTTTTTGTCATAAGTTATACTTAACGCCGTTTTTCTAAATTCTTGGCAGTATATATCTAGCTTGCCTGTTAATTCTTTATCATTGTCGGGAACATCTAGTTTGATAGCCTTAATATAAGCGTTCCCGCTCAACATTAACAGTTCATCCTCGCATTTTATTATAATCATTTTTTATAAGCTCCTCTAAATCTTTTTTTATCTCGTTGCTGGGTCTTTCCCGCACTTCTTTTTTATTGATAGCAACAATCATTGCTTCTAGTGGTGATAAATTCAGTTCCATAAAAAAACTACCCCTCTGTTAATACTGTTTCAACATATTTCAGAAAAAATCTATTTAATACGGTTTGTCCGAATTCTGCACCTTCCGGAATATTTGAGCGCACATAAAATAATGTATTTGTATCGCCGATATTCGCAAATTCTAACTTTTGACCCCACGTGCTACCGTCTTTCGATATCTGTAACCATTCAGGATTACTGCCGATAACAGAAAGCGAAACGTTATAAAAAACATTGGTCGTTAAAGCAGCACGCAGCGCATAGGGAACTATTGTTCCAAGCTCGCCCTTTTCCCCTGTGTACTTCAAAATATCGCCTGTGGTGATTAGTGTTCCGTCTGTTCCGCCGGATGTAACACTGCCGTTATAAATGCTTAATTGCGCCATGAGTAAGCCCCCTTTTATTTTTTATTTAACTATGTTATAATTTTAGTGTAGCATAGTCATAGCCCTTATATTTTTTCATTCGACAAAACATCTGCAAAATTAGCAATCGGCAACGGTTGCTTTTTTTGCGTCCGGCTGCTATAATGTAGACATTCACAGTCAGCGGTGATTGCTGGTAACTAAAAGGGTCACAGAAGCGCAAATGCAACGCACATTTGCGTTTTTCTGTTTTATATGATAGAATAAATCCGGTACATATCAGGTTTATTTCCCCAACGATAAAGCTGGTAGTAAAAAAGCCCTGCGGGGCTTTTTTATTTTTGTTTACATTATACCATATATGCGCTATAATAAATATGGTACAAAATTAAACCGCCTTTTTATCATGTGACGCAAAACAAGTTAAAAAGCAGCAGACAAAAGCAAAGTTAACGCTTTGCTTTTTCTGTTTTTATGCTATAATATTTATGTGACGTCAGCTCTCCGGTTGAATTAAAATAAAAGAAGCAATCATAAAAGGTTGCTTCTTTTACGCCTTGTTGCTATAATTAAATATGCAGAAGCTGCCCCTTCTCACAATTCTTTTTAAACAAAAAAACACCCTGCTTTTTAGCAGGGTGTTTTTTTACTTCGTCACTTGTACTAATCCTGCGCCGATAATTAAAAAGCAAACGCAGAAAAAGACGAAATTCATAATTAAGCCGTTTTCTTTTAGAACAGTAAAAAACTTATCCATGATATACCCCCTCTCTTGAACGCTGTTTAGGTTACAGCGTTTTATTTTTGCTTGTATATGTAATTGTCCTAAAAGTATTTTGAGGCGATTACAGGGCGAATATGGGCGTCATTCTTTTCCCGTTGACCCAAAACCGCCCTTGCGGACTTCGTTTGTATCGTCGCTGTCGCATACAGCATATTTAACAAAAATACCTTGCATAATCCGTTCGCCTTTTTTAAAACTCACGATTTCATTACTGTTATTTTGCAGGCAAATGCCTATATTGCCGTCGTTGTCGGGATTGGAAAAATAATCGGCGTCAATAATTCCTGTCCCATTCGCTAGTGTTACATGATGTTTAATGCCTATTGAGCTGCGAATATATAGCATTAACACTTCATCATCAGGCATATACGCTTTAACGTTTGTTGGAATAATAGCCGATATGCTGTGGGGATTTAAGCGCACATCACAGGGTAGCACGAAGTCATAACCTGCGCTTTTTGCTGTTTTCCTTTTCGGCAGCACTGTATCGGCAGGGGCATTTTTTACGGGGTAAAATTTGCGGGAAACTTTTTCTTCTTCTAAAATTCCGAATTTTACTGGGGCTTCAATCTGATTAGAATTTTCCATGTTATCACCTTTAAATATTTCATTTATTTTGTTTTGCAAAAGTTTGCTCGGATTATCTACGATGATTTTTTCACCATTCGTTAATCTAATAATAACTTTTATCACGTTATTTTTCAAGTTTCGCGTTTCGGTAACGTTAGTTATGCTTCTTATTTGATTAATGTTTTGAATTATTTTTAAAGCTCTGTTCTCTGCTTTTATCTGCTCTCGGTAGGATTGTTTAAATTGGTTATCAAAAAAAGATTTAAAATTATTGCCGCTAGATGTTTGGTCAATAACTTTTCTGATCGATATATAGTCTTTTGGTATTCGGCATTTCGTGATTATTTCCTCGGCTGCTTTTGCAGCTTCTATATCACTGCTATATTTACAACATTTTCCTCTCAATAAGCAACACCGCGGTTTAAGCTTGCTGTTTTGTTTAACTATTTCGCCCATGTAATACCCTTTTGTTTCGATTTCAATATAATAAAAACTCACAACTTCAACTCCTTTGATATGTCACATAACTTTGTACGCTTTCAAGTTTTTCATCTGTTATACCTTCTATCTCTGATGATTAAATCCATATCTAGGCTATCCAGCAGCTTTATTAAATCGTTAATGTTGACAAAACCTCTTTTAAAACGGTCGTGCAATCCTGTTTCATTGATATTCATTTCTGCTGCAACTTCTTTTAAATACCTCTTGTCCCTGCGTACCAGCCTTTTGACCCATGCTTTAAACGCTACCGGGTCAGCTAATTTCTCGGCAGCGTTCCATTCTTTCAGTGTTGTTTTTTCAAACTTCACTTTATCACCTGCCTACTTTCTTTTTTAAATAGCAATCCATTTTTTGTTGTCGATTTTTTCTCCCCATTCTACCGCTTGATATCCAACCACGTAAGCGCACTTTTTAGCTATTTTCTTTGCAGCATTTAAAGCGCGCTTTTCGGTTGAGTACCATTTTATAAATTCAACTTTGGTATTGTCCGGGGCAAAGCACCCCACGGGCGATAATTCAAAGGCAACTTGCTTTACATTTCCGAAATAATAATATCCTCGTTCGCGTTTATAAAAATCGTTTATGAAAGCTATCGCAAACATATCCTACCTCTTTTTTACTTCCTTTTGCAATAATTTTTGTAAAGCTATTTCGGCGGCATGCCTTGTATTAAATGTTTCTGAAATTGCCATTATAAAACTTTTGGTAACGAATCCCTTTAACTCTTTCGGGACTGGAATTTCTTTCATAACACTATAATGCGTTTTTCCGTCTATAGCATAGCGGGCTTCCGTTTTCATAATGCTATATTTTTTCATTATTAAGTGTTTATTCATATGTTTCTACTCCTAGCGTTTCTGCATATGCTTTAGCGGCTTTTAATGTATCGAATGCCTTAATAAATGTATCGTTGTCATATAGTTCCCAGCCATTTTTGGGGACTTTAAAACTCCTATTTTGTATCCATAAATTACTGTTACTACTATAATCGTGAGGAAAAAGAGTATGCGGCGTTCTGCCGTTGTACAAATACTTTCTTTGCCATTTTAATTTTTTCATAATACTGCCCCTTTATTTTTGTTTTTCCTTACCTCTTGTCTATATTATAGCCCCCCTTCGTCCTGTTGTCAAGTCTTTTTTTGAAAAAATCGCAAAATAAAAAGCAGGGCGTTTGCCCTGCTTACTGGTATTAATGGGGTAGTTTTTTATAACATTCTATGCACAGAAGCCCTTTTTCCTGCTGCCTTTTCCCGCATTGAGTGCATAGCCCGGCAGCTTTGAGTTTTTCCCGCCGCTGCTTTGCATATTCAAGCCGCTGCGCCTTGTGTGCGTGATAGTAGGCATAATAATACTTTTCGCACTCTTTACAATGCAGCTTGCCTGCTACAGCTTTACGCTTATAACATCTTGGGCAGTATCCTTCCGCTTTCAATTCCTCACGGTAGGCTTTCGCCTTTTCTGCTTTATTCATGTCAATTCACTTCACTTTGTTTTTTTCTTAATAATCTAAAAGGTTTGGAGTTACGCCGTTTATGCTTGCAGAGTAGGACATTATAACCTGAACATTCGTACTCATTATACCCTCTATAGCATCTCCTGCACTTGAACTTACCCATTGCTTAAAATCAGAAGAACTATTATACCTGTATACTTCTACCCCCCAATATTCAGGTTCGGGTATAATTCCTTCTTCTACAGTAGCCCAACGTATATTATAAGTTTTACCGCCTGTTACACCAATATATATAGGCAGATTAGGGTCAACAAACTCATTTACATAGGTATATTCTGTTGTGATTTTTAAAACTTTCACACCTGCTGGGATAGTGATAGTAAAAGCATTTCCAGTGCTACCCTTCCACAATACAGTTTCCTTTGTTGGTAGCGGGGGTTCAGATGTCCCACCCGGATATACTAGTAAACGTCTATTAAACATATTCGTACCACCTTTTTTATTGGTCTATTAATTGAATATCTACTGTTTGCCCGTTTCTTCTGTCAAAGTAATCTAGCATCGTAGTATCCTCAAGCATTTCGAGGGAATAATAGGTAACACCACCATTATAAATAACGGTATTAAGCGTATACATAGAATCAGCCACATAGATTGTTATTTGACTTATAGAACTCCGGGTATCTCCTGTTAACGCTACTGTTAACGTGTTTGCCGTATACATACCTGTCATTGTATCCATTATCGCGTCTATTCCAACTTTTTCTATTGTGTGCTGCATAAATTGAGCCGGGCTTATCCCGCCAAAATCATTTTTAAAAAATCCCGATTGATAAAAACCCATTTCGACGTCGTAGTTTTGCCCTATAGTTAATTTAAAATCATAGTTAACTAGGGGGATAAAACAACATACTCTGTTTCATATTCGGCGTTGGTGGGAATAATCCATTTCCCTGTAGCCGCATTATATCCTGCCGCCGTTATCGTATAAGATATTTCTGTTCCTGTCGGCACTCCATAGAAAACGGCTATTCCTTTATTATCAGTATTAGCTAAATTGCTTTCACCGTTGTAAGTCAGCTCCACTCTTGCTGACCGAACGTGACCGCCGTCGGGCGTGTCTACATGGATTTCAAGCATAGAATAAGTTTGCTGCTCCCCCCGAATCTATTAATAAACGCCTGTTGAACATAGTTATCCTCCTATCACGCTATACTTGCTGTTATAGGCAACTTTTCAATCTCTCTATTATATCCGCAATACAATACGTTGGAGGGAAACATAAATAAACCAGAACTAACGGCAGCTCGAAGAATATCATTATTAAAATAAACTAATCCGTTCGCTGTATCTAAATACTTTCCGTTATTTACATTGGTTAGCCGTAATGTCCCGCGTGCGTTACTAGCAAGGTCAGCCCAATTAAAGTAATCAACTCTATATTGCTGTCCTGCTGCCACGGCAACAACTTGCCGAAATAGTCGGCTATATGTGGCATTCATTGTACTACGCGGATACCAGTATAACCCTAATCGCGTCACATTTTCGGGAATGGTAAATGTCGGCATATATTCCACTTGATTTTGAGCGTTATATTGATTTCGTGACGGAACAAAACAAGCGGTAGGAACATCAACGGGAATAGGAATATCCCCCCCTGATGTGGCTTGAAGTAATCTTCTATTAAACATTTTATCACTTCCTTAAAATTCAGAATAAATCATATAGTAAATACCAATGATAGCCCACGTTATCGCACCCATAAATATCGCTTCCATATCAACGCCTACTTTTCTTTTGTCGCAGCGTTTTTCTCACCATAACTGCCCATTCGTGACTTGACCAAACTAGACAGGTTGGGCAAATATTTACGTCAAGCCGCCCGTAAGTAAAGCTTTTGTAGGCGTCCGCTGAATATTCTTCATTGCATAGATTGCACTTAATTTTCCTGTTTTCCATTTCAAAACCTCTCTTAGTTTGTATGCTAAATTTGCTGGTATAAATGCGGTAAAATACGGTATTTTATCGCTAAATTATTTATGTAGTTTAAATGTCAAAAACAGCGTTTTTTGCTATCTCTTTTTTTGAGATATCAAATTTACCCATTTTTGATGTTTTGCTTTATTTAGGTGTGCCAGTATTACTATTGCCGCTTTCAACATTTCCGTGAACGTGGTCGGCAAAGCTAATACCTTTGATTGTCGCATTGTCGATAACATCAAGCCGCTGCTGCACGGTTGTGTTACCTGTAACGGTCAGATTGCCATTTATGGTAGTGTTACTGTTAATGGTCGTCTGACTGGTGTTAACTGTGACGTGCTGCGGGGCTGTGACGATAACATTGCCGTCAGGTAGAATCTGAATGTAGCAGGTCGGCTGCTGGTTTAAAAATCCACCAATAAAAAAGCCGTCTGAAATATCAAAGTTTCGGAAGCTTCCGGGCTGGACTGGTTCAGCCGTCCCGTTAACAACGTTGGATACGTCCCGCTGACAGAATACCGCAAGTCCAATATCACCCGGTACAGGGTCGCAAACTAATGCCGCTGCGCCGCCCTGTATTCTGCAATAGGGTAAATTATAAAGCGGGGCTGGATTTATGGCGTTGTTTTTGGCGTCTAGGGCAACTATTAAGGGCAGTACATCAACTCGCCCTGTGGGGCTTATTCCGTCGCTGTAAACAGCTTGGACTTTGCACGGCAACGCCGTATTTACCCTGCCATTCAAAAAGTTTTCGATAAAATACGCCACTTCGTTGCCTTGACTGTTACCAGTGAAAGGCGAACGAGTGCTTTCAACCGTCGGCGACACTATTTGAGATTTTTTAAAAGTATCCATATCAGTTCTCCTGTACGTAAACGGCTTTGACTACGCTGTCCCACGCTCCCGCTGACTGTGAATTAAAACATTCTAGATTATGCGTCAAGCTTGTAACTTTCCATACGCCTGTAGCTCTCGGAACAACGCTTTCCAGCTTTACTAACCCGCCTAGTGTTATAGTTGGGTCAAATTCGCATTTAAACTCTATGCCGTCCTGCGTGAAAGACGGGTAGCCGATTAAACCAGTTCCCACCTTTATCAACACAGCATTGCCGCTGCGCGCTCCGTTTTTCGGAGTTATCACGACTTTACTGTCGTCAATATATAAATCAATGCCTAGTTGCTTTGCTAGCTTGTGCATTTTTTCTATCGGGCTGCCCGTAAAGGTTGTGTTTCTAACGCTTGCCGAAACGCCCTCATTGATAAAGGTGTATCCCGCTTCTGTTGCAAATTGCTCGAACAGTTTCGCGGCGTCGGTAGTGCCTTGTACAGCGATTGGCGGCGTTGCCAGTAGCGCAGGATAAATACCCGCCGCTGCTTTGATATCAAAAGATATCTCCGGCGCACCGCTAAAGTTAGCGGCTGCCAGTGTAAACTCACCTTCAAAGACTGTCCCGACTATACCCGTATCGTCGCCAGCTTCAAGACGAATAAAGTTCTTCTCTGACTGCTGTGGATAAAATGCTAACGTGCTTGCTGTTTCCATGACGCTTAAAGGTAAACCGTATATACTGGCGGTTAAAGTGTTCTTGTCCTCGCCGCCCGGCTTCGCTATCGTCGCTTTAATGCGGTGATTTTCGATAATGATAGTATTGCTATTCGTATTCGGAAAAGTCCCGCTACGAAGCGTTATAGTCGCTCTAAGGGCTTTTATTGAAAAACTCATGCTACATCTCGCTTTCCTGCACGAAGCATAAGACAAAACGTGTTTCTAGCTCTTTATAGTCCGGCTGCGCTCCGTGTCCTTCTTTGTCCACAAATAGCAGATTTCCGCTGAAATTCAATTTAGGCTGCTGTAAGATCAACTCATTAGTTACACACAGCGCGCCTGTACATATCACTTCATCCTGTACGCTTAAATCACAATATAGGTTGTCATAACGCCAGTATAAGCGAATTTGGCAGATTTGACCGTCAAGCGTTACCGTGAATTGCTGATTAGGTATAGCGTTTAATGGTATCGTTTTATAAGTCATAATGTCCCCCTACAATCCCAAAACCTTTTTTATATCGTATGCTACACTACTGTTTTCGGAATCGTCCCCGTCGCTAGGATTAGTGTTGCCCCTGTCTACGGTTGAAGCGTCTGACGCGCTGGCGGCGTCGTCTGAGGTTATCGGCTGCACATCAACATTTGTGTACTGGCTTTTCTGCTGCCGAATCTCGACAAGATGAATGTTTACTACAAGGGTCGTTAATGCCTGCCCCTCGTTGAATGCGTAGTCATATTTGTCGAGCGTCATGTTTTGGTGTTCTTTAAGCGGTGTAACAAATGATATTAATTCCGTCGTTGTTCGTAGCCGTTCCAGCACCGCAACAGCCTGTTGAATTTCTCCCGGCGTTCCGTCTTTAGCAAGCGTTACTGTGATATCCATAGGGGCAGTAGTTTTATTGTATGCAGCAAAGCTGCCTTGTTCTAGGTAATCGTATGTAATATTAGCTTCCGCTTTTACTGTGCTGCCTAGATAGGTCGTAAATGTGGCTAGTGCTGTACCTGCGCTGTTGGCAAGTAACCAGTTCTGCCACTCTTTACCGCTCCAATTCCATAATTTCGCCATATTTACGCCCCCTTATTTAATGCCGCTTGCATTCGTAAAGAATAGCCCTGATTTCTCGCTGATTGCTCCACCCATGTCGGCAGCTATGCCGCTTGCGTCCGTTGCTGCGGTATGGATATCAATTTTCCCTACATTGATTTCTTGATTGGTATTGCTACCCCCGCCGCCTGCTGCAATAGCCTGCAAAGACGGGATAGGGGTATTAGCCTGTTCCCAACGTTCAGAAACAGTGGCTTTTATGCTACTTAATGAAGGAATTTTATCTAAAATCTTCCCTATCCATTCCCACGCTGATTTGAGCGGGGATATTAAGTAGTCGTTAATAAACCCTGCAATGGCTTTGAACGCTGCGCCGCCTGCTGTAACAAGTAACGCCATTGCTGTTACGATTTTATAAAAGCCCATTAGGCAGAATAATAGGATTTGTTTCAATATCTCCCATGCTATTTGGGCTGCCTGTTTCAAGTAATCCCACGCCGTTTGTAGTGCCGCAAGGACTTCATCACCTGTTCCTAACATTTTCCATAAATCCTCAAAGGCACTCTTGCCGCCGTTGGCGTATACCCATAAATCTTCTAGGACTAATAGAAACGCTGCTATAAGCATTATGACCCACGTTATAGGATTAGCTAGTATGGCGGTGAATAAACTCCACAGGGCAGGCAGTAATAAGCCCGTAACAACGGCTACAATAGCGTATAACGCCATTGTTAATATATCGCCGTGTTTCTGCATATATGCGAATACATCCGTTAACGCTAGGGCAAATTGAGTTAACGCGGGAGCAGCAAAACGCAGAATCGGCAGAAAAACGAATGTGAAAGAACGGCTTAATTCTGTAATGCTGTCATTAAATTTTGCAGCTATAACCGTATCTTCTTTCGTGAAACTTCCCAAATCCTTTTGACGTTTTATAAGGTCGTCTAAAGCTTGCCTACCACCTTGCAAAAGTCCTATCGTACCTTCGTCGAGTTGTAATGAAGATAATATACCTTGACTTTCCAGCTTGCTCATACCTTCAACAGCTCCGGCTAAATCTCGCAAAACGTCAAATACATTGCGGACTTTTCCGCTGTCGTCTACTACTGCAACGCCCAGTTGCTCGAAGAATGGCAGGATACGGCTTTTACCTGTAACAGCGATACGGGCTAACTGTTTATTAAGTCCTTCGACGCTGTTAAACAATCCTCTGACGCTGCCGCCTGATAGTTCTGCCGCGTTGCCCCATGCGTATAAATCCGGAGCATTTGCGCCTATACGGTCTGCAACTTTACCGACGGCGTCAGCTCCTGCGGCAAGACTTTTAACTTGCGCTATAATTGTACCAAACGACAAGAAAGCTGCCGCGGCTGCTGTTCCTTTTTTCGTTAACTTGGAAGCAAAGCTTTCTGTTTTTTTGTCAGCTTCATCTATTCCTTTGTTAAAATCCGTGGGGTCTAGCCCTAGAGTTATCATAAAACTGTCAATAACTGTAGCCATTTTTTAACCCCCTTTCGTGTTTTTTCTCATATATTCAGCTAATAAAAAATCATTAGTATTTTTGTTAGCCAAAATCTCGCACATATCTAATAAGTCATCATAACTGTAAATTGTTTGAAGTTCATGCAGTGTGGCAAGTCTTGCAGCAACTACGTTAGCAACAGAGGGCGTGACATTTACTGTTTTTTCGAGAAATGAATACCGCTGCTGCTCGGCGACAAGTCGGGCGTTTCGTTTAACTTGCCGCCTTTTCGAAAACTAGAAAAATTCACCTCAAAGGCTTTCTTTTTCAACGTCCATAGGCTACCTACTTCCTCAATAACTGCGTCTATTGTTTCCGGCATTAATTCTTGCTCTACACCGTCGGAAGTAATTAGCGAACAGCATTTAAGCAGCTCGTTGCCTAGCTCGGCGACTTCTTCCACGTTAACATTTCCTAAAGATTTAAAAACTTCATCAATGTTAACATCACGCCAGTTAATATCGGAAATGCCTTTCCCTTCCGGCAGTCCATTGAACGAGTTTGCAATACCGCCATGAAGTGCCACGGCTGCAAGTTTAATAATAAACATCTCTAGTTTTGTGGCTGGCATTTGTCGCGCCTTAAATTTCAGCGTTCTTTCTGCGTCTTGTAGCGTAAATATGATTTCTTTTCTAGCCATTTTTTGCTCACTCCTTTTATAAGAATAGGCGATACTGTGAATATCGCCTATTAATTAACTATATTATATTAGCTTCTCGTTTCAAAAGCAAACGCCGCAGTAACGGGGTCAAGCACCTGTTTTAGTGCAGGGAAGTCTTTAGCGTTAGTTAATACGCCATTCGAGAACATGAACGAAGTTGAAATGCTCGGAATGTTTATTGCTAAACCTAGCCGAACAATTTTTTTCTGCGTTTCCATGTATTTAGCCAACGTCCTAATATAAGTTAAAGACGGGCTATTTGCTTCAAAGGTAAAGTGTATAATATGCGGTTGCGGTGTCCAGCCTGCCGCCATATGTCCGTCAACGCCCATACGAACGATACTGATTTGTCGCTCGTCTTGGTCTACAGCTTGGTCGGTAGCGTAGTTTTGCAACAGAACACCTGCAGGGAACAGATCTTCAATCGTTAAGAAACATTTTGCATTTGCTGATGTAATATCCATTTATAGCACACCCCCTTTTTTATAACACTACGGTCAGCGGAACGACTAATCTGTTAACGCTGCCGCCATATGTGTACCATACGTTTATAATCGGGCTATCACGGTTGACCCTTGCGGCTGCGCCCGGGTCTAATACCTGAATATAATAGCCATTAGTGTAAAGCTCTGTAGAGATATCTTCCCCTGCTTCCGCATAAAGCTGCGCTTTTTGGCTTTCACTTAATTCGATACCCGTATCAATAACGCCGTTATTCAACGCCCTAGTAATTGGGTCGTTCAGCCATGCACGAATTTGCGTGTACCCAATCTCGTTATAAGGTGTCCTACCGATTGACGTCAAGCCGTTTGCAAGTGAGATTTGCATAACATTTTTAAGCCATATCATGTTGATATACGTATCAACGAATCCGTAGTTGCCGCTAAACATTTTTGCGTCATAATAGAATGAAAAATCAGTGCTGCGGGCGGCGTAACGTCCATAGAAGTTAACGTTGTTAGCCAGCAACGCTGTTGCGCTGTCGTCGTCAGTTACAGACGCCGCAAGTCCTGTTTGCTTTCTAAACGCATAACTTACAACACTGTTCGCCCTGTTCCAGTCAATGGAAGCTGCTGTAGCCATGACAAGCGTAGCAGTGTATACGTCAGGCGCATAGTTCATACAAAATCCTTCGTAGTTCGCATTTTTCAGCGTGGTTACAAGAGATCCCTCGCCGCTGGTTTTCAGGGCGTTAGAAGATTGCCACGGAACGTACAGGAATTCAATCGGAGTATTATTGTTCCATTCAGCGAATTGCTGGATTTCTACGTCTGTAGCTTCTTTTAATGTAGTAAAGCTTACCCAGTTAGTTGATTGATTTACAACAGATTGCATATTAGCGGCAGGCGTCAATGCGTCGCTTCCGTCGGATACTAGCGCGCCGCTTGCGGCGGTCAAGCCTAACGCTGTTGCGGTATCAGTGCCGAGGGCTTCAATAGTTAAACCGTCTGTCGCTACTGATACTGCGCTATCTGCGCCTGTTGTTTCACTGGTAATGGTAAAGCTTTCACTGTTGCTGTTATAAACAACGGTTGTTCCAGTGACTTTAGCAGCGATTGCTGCGGCTACGTCGCTTGGCGTTGAAGCTGCGCTAAAATCTAATCCGGTAACAGTGATAGGGCTGCCGTCTACGGAGATAGTAAAGCCGCCCGCAGTGATTTTCTTTAAGTCTGTCAGTGATAACGCTTCTGCGCCGAACAGCTTACCTGCGATTGCCTTAGATACCCTTTTGGCAAAATAAAGAATATTAGGCTTTTTAACACTGTTATCATAAGACTGGAAGTAATGACCAGCCGCAAGATATTCAATACTATCAAGCCCGTAGTATTCGCCTACAGCGTCTTTGCTTGCATATGCTTTAAGCGTCGGGAATGGTGTTAATTCGTTTTCGCTTAAATACAAGCCAGCGATTTCAAGCTCTTGGCTACCCGCTTTAATTACGCGCGGATTAATTTCAACGATTTTTGAAATAGGTATTGCCATTTTTTATAGACCCCCTTTTGCTGGTTTATGATGTACGTCAACATTTTCTAGCCGCGTTATCGCGATTTTATCAAAGTATTCTGTCTGGTATTCGTATACTGTCCAAAACGCTAAATGAAGCGGTAAGCGGTATCTGTTGATGTATTGATTTGTGTCATCAGTATATGGTAAAAACTGCATATTTTCGCAGTACAATAAAGCAATATTGTAGTTCTTTTTGAAAAAGTCAACCGCAACATCAGAACGCCCCAGCGTTTCAAAGTATTCGGCACGCTGCAATGCTCGTTGATAATCGGCGTCACAAAAATCGACGTTAACGACATATTCACGGTAAGAACGTGTTTCCGTTGTGCCTGCTTCCGTTACAATCTGTTCCCCGACATTCGTACCTATTCGGCGGGTACTGGCAAGAAAAAATACTACGTGTTCCCGTGTCTTTGGCAGTGCCGAGTTGTTCTGCTGCCCTAAATAAATTTGTTCAGCAGTTAACGGCGGTTGCATATAAGCCCGCAAATAGGCTTCTACAGCTACGTTAATTTCTCCATGCTCCAAACTACTTCACCGCCTTTCTTCCGACGCTTGTAAGGTTGTTTCCTTCGTCGTCAGGCTGATTGGTAAAGTCGGGATACGGCGGCACTTGCAAAGTTACTTCACAGTTAGCCCAACCGACATTAGACCAGTCCTCAAACATTGCTGTGATTTTCCAAAATTCACCGGGCTTGCGCTCGATATAATCGCCTGTGCGTAAGATTGGAACGCGTGCAATGCCCTCAATAGGTCTATTGTTATCGCTGGCAAGAAATATCTGTTCTGTATGCGCCGTGCTGTTGATATTTTCGAGGTGCTGTAAGCGATTCGCTTCGTTTGGCTGAAACTGCACGTTTACAGTTGCAGGGCTAAAAAAAAGCGGTGTAACAATGCCGCTGATATTTTTTTGCCCTGCTGACTGATACAAGATAACTTGTTCGTCAGGATTTATGGCAGTTATAGCACTTCTAACTACCATGTGCAAATTAATTCCGTTCATCTGTTACACCCTCTTTATTTAACTTTTACGTTATTTGTTACCGCGTTTATCATAGTAGACGTATCAATCAAAGCCCGGTAAGGGTCAGTTGCTACGGCGTTTTTACCGCTTTGTGCCTTGCGCTGTTTCATGCGGATAGTGGCAGGGCTATTCGGTCGAGGGTCGTTCCACTCCCATTTTTTTATAGTATCCTGTATGTCCGCTTTCATTTCTTTTGATACAGCAGTGTAGGCATTTAAAAGCGCGCCGTTCTGCGCCGACTTACCTTTTAACAGGGCAGTAAGCTGCTTGCTCCATTTGTTTTGTTGTTCCTCTACAGTCCTTTGCATAAATGGTCGTTCAGGAACGCCGCCCATGCCCTTGTTTTGGATATAAGCGACATATGCAACATTTATTCCGCTTGGATAGGTTGCGTCCGCTGTAAAGCCCGCCTGTGCTTCCGGCGTTTGTCTTACCAGATTTCGCAATTTCTTTTTCCAGTTACCGGATGTCCCTGTGCTGTCACCTGTAACAAGTTTGACCTTTAAACGCATAATAACGCCCGCCTGCTCTGTACTTTGCCGTGAGTGTCCAAAAAAGCATACCGCATTGTGTCTGGTTATACCAGTTAAGCGACATTGGTAGGGTATAGCTTGTTGATACCTTTCCCTGTGTCGCGCCGCTCAAAACGCCTACAACAAACGCTCCGCGCTGCTGTAGCTCGCTTATATGGCAAGTGAGCAGGTAAAGCAGCGTTTTACGTTCGTCAAGATCTTTTACGGCTGAATTCACGGAATTATTTAAAGCCAGTGTTGCTATTTTGAAATTATTTTCAAGTACAACATCATCTACACCCGCTAACTGCGGATACAGCTTTTTAAATTCTTCCGGATCGAATATAACGATATTGTTATCATCAGCCATTTTTACGCCCCCTTACTTAAAAGGGGTTGTTGAAGCAATAACCTTTTTCGGGTCAAGTGGCTCGTTCCCGTTACGCAACTCTTTGCGTTCGTGGATTGCGCTTTTTGTAAAGCGGGTATCTCCGGTTGATGCAAAAATCAAACCGTTAATAATTCTAGGGTCTGATTTATGCTGTTTTTTAATCAATTCCCACATGTCAGAGGGAACGCCGAAAGTCATACCAAACGCGCCGCCGATTGGGTTTTTACCCATTTCAAGCCCCGCAAGATGTTTGTTGTTGCCGTTAAATTTAACCTCGGCAAGACTACCGTTTGGCAGTCTTACAGCAAAAATCACGTCTTGATAAGAATTGCAGCATACCGTAACAGTGTCAGCTTGTTTGGTCGGGGAAGCTTGAACAGGTTGTTTGGCGTTAACTTTTTCAACTTCCTTTTTCTCTACCTCGCTGACTTCGTCGCTTTCGTTGGGGTCATAAGTAACGGGCTTTTCTTCCTCAATCACTTCTACCCCTGTCGGCTCGACTTCCTGCGGCAGTAAGGCTTCTGTATTCTTATCATCAACGATTGTTACAACTTCATCTTCTTTTACTTTTTTGGGTCTAGCCATGTAGCAGCACTCCTTTTTTATTAGTTACTGTAAATTAAACGCCTGTCATTTTGCCGATTGCAAACGGTCTATAAATAATAGTGCCGTAAGAAGATCCGACAAATTTTTGATGGAAACTGGAGCTTTCCGGAATTAAGCGCATAGCTCGGAATTTTTCGCTAAATCCGATTTGAGCGGTCGGCAGTCCTTCGATTGTCGGAGCGACAAGCAGAATGGAAGTGCCGCCAGTTGCTGTAGCCAGTTCAGGCAATGCAGCGAAACGGATTCTTGGAAAGTAGGTTTCCAACATCTGACGAGCAGAAATATTGAAGTCAGTTGCTTTGCCCAGTTGTACCTGTGTAGCGGGAGAGGTAGCAAGTACAAGTTCGGTATTAGCGTCAATGTGTCCTGCGCCACGGTCAGCCATTTTGCCGAACAGATACAGTACATCTTCGTAAATTTCTTTAGTAGATTTTTCAGCCCACAAGGTTTTTTGGTCTGCATTTGGCAGCGTGGTAACAGTAGCAGGTAAATTCGGGTCGTTGAGCAAACCGTAAATCTCCAAGTCTGCCACGCCATACAAGGCGAATTTGTTGCTTGCAATATCAATTACAGTAGCAGCAGCACGTTGTTTATCTGCTGCCAGTTGCAAACGTGCGCGGCTTGCGACGTCGACTTCTCTATCGCCATAACGGATGTTAGTTTGATAGATGTATTGAGTTCTTACCGGAAAAGTCGGGTTTACATCAGACGCACCGCCTTGACCGTAGTCGGTGTAAGCTTCAACCTCGCCTGTGATTTCAGAAGTTTGGAAACGTGCATAAGAGGTTGTCCAGTCACCTTTTTTAGCTTCCCCGAAAATCTCCCTTGCGCCACGGGTAGCGGTCAGGATAGGAATTACCATAGGGTCAATATAAGATGTAAATTCAACCGGAATACCGCTGTTTGCTGCTGTAACCATAGCAGCGTCGTTCGCTAACTGGTCAATGCTATCGTTTGCCAAAATGCCACGGATAGGCGCGCCAGTATCGAACACGATACCATATTGTTTCATAACATCAAGCTGTTCTTGCAAGCCTAATTGATTTTCAAACATTGTTTTATCCCCTTTCATTAAGCCCAGTTACTGATGACGATAATATCGCCTACAGCACCGCCGCCGTTAATATTTACTACTTTATAATCAGTTTTTACTGCACCTTCTACATTGTTGTCTGCTGTGCCAGTTTTGATAGTACCGTCTGCAAGCACTGCGAAAACGCTTTGACCTACGGTTGCTGCTGTTCTAGTAATAACAGCAAAGTCACCTTTGACTGCTACGGATACGGGAAATCCTTTCGGCACAGTGTTAGAAGCTGGTTGATTATAACCCAGCGGGTTAGTGATTTCACGCACTGCAAAGCCCAGCGGCGCACCTGTGCCTGTGGATTTTACAAAAGCGTCGTTATTGTTTACGGTTTCCGCCCATACGAAACCGCCAATAGTTACGGTGTCGGCTGCGCAATAGCCTTTTTGAGTGCTTACTAAAGGATTGGTACTCATATGTTGACCGGGTACACCAATAGCAGGCAGGATGTTTACTTGTTTTTGAAATTCGTTAGCCATTTTTCTTTGCTCCCTTCTTATTGAATAGTGATGTTTTTCAGATTTTTCATGTATTCAGGAGTTTTTTCACTGGATACGCTGAATTTCTTGATTGCTTCGTCGTTAGCGTGGGTTACGTCAAAACGTTGTTTTTGCAACACGTCAACCATAGCTTTGTAAGATTCTTTGGGATATTTAGAAGTATCAATGCCTTTAGCTTGCAAGGCTCTTGCGTAGATATCTTCTGCACTGTCATACGCCATAGCGTCGACGTTACCGAGTGCGAAAGCGCAAGCGTTAGCGGCAGCGTTAAGTTTTTTCACGCGTTCCATAACATTTTTTTCCGCTTCTGCTTTAGCATTAGCCAGCAATGCGGGAAGTGCGTCTTTAGCAAGGTATTTTTCCTCACCTTCGCGCTCGTGGTCGCGGTCAATCCGTTTCGGATTGTCTTTTTCGTAACGCTCGCCTGCTTTGATACCCATTTCAAAACCCGCTTTAAAAGCAGGGTCTTTCATGCGTTCTTCGAGTTCATCATCTTCGGCTTTTTCTTCCTTGTCCTCGTCTTTAGCTTTTTTTGCTAAATATTCTTCCATGCCTTTACGCTCATGTTCTCTATCGAGTTTTGCGCGTTCGGCTGGATTCTTTTCCAATTCCTCGCCTTTGGATACGCCCTCGGCGTAAGTCAATTTTTCGTCCATACCTTCACCGCCTTTTAATTCTAACAGTTTCGCCTTAATAGTGTCTTTTTGTGCAGCTTCCAGCCCTGTAAAGAATTTATCTACAAGGTCGTCGATAGAAATATCTGCGTCCACATCCAAGCCAATTTCTCGGGGGTCGTAACCTTCTACCTGCGCTTCAACAACATTTACAGCCTTTTGTAAATTAGCTAACACAACTTCTGCTGCTTCGATACCTAAATCAGCGTCTTTTGCAAAGATAACGCGCTGTAAGTCAGCTTTGCGGCGTTTGAAACTTAAAATATCTTTTGGAAGATTTTTCATTTGCTTTTTTTCTCCCTTCGTTGTTTTTTCTATCTCAACAGGTAAACTGTCGGATACAACTACATCACTGCCAGCCCTGCCTTGCGGTACAAGGGCAACGTGATTACCTCGAATATCTCTCATTACAAAATCATATTTTGCGCCCTGATATTCCCCTGCGGTCATATCGGGTGTATAACGGTAGCTGCAAGATATCTGCTTACAACTTCCGTCCTCGACGGATTTAATCGCCTTTTTATCGGTGATAGATAACGCATTTAATAAATACGGTTCTTCAAAGCGTGCCTCTGTTCCTGTGCTGCCTACCTGATATTCTTTAGGCGGCGCGTCGGCGGTATAGTCGTGGTGTCCCTGCATTAGCGGCAAGCCGTTAAATGTTGGGGCAGCTTTAGCTAGTTCTTCCGGGTCACGCAGTCCATAGTAGACACGTTCGGGGTTTAAACCTAAATCCTGCCAGTTCGGAATTTCACGCCCTAAATACGGGTTTACGGTCGCCTTACTGATTGGGCATGCGTCAACGTGCATAAATCCGTTTTCGTCTATTCTGCGCGCTGTTATGGCGGCGTCAAACGCTAAAATATTGTTTTCCTGTTCCATATGGTCAGCCCTTTCGTTTTAACTATTTTTATACAAATGTCTTTATTTGTTATTTTAATTATATCACAGGTTAACTTAATTATTGCTCGTTAGTGAGTAATTCGGTGATATCAGGTCGAAAATCACACCTGCAATATGGCAGTTCTCCCGGTAAAACATTTCTGCCTACATCTTCGTCATAAAGCCCCTCGTCTAAATCAAATGTCTTTCCATTCATTGCAATGTGTGTTTTACGGCTGCTTTTCTCGCCGGGTATATGTATCCATATGCCTTTTTTTATGCCGATATCCTTCGTCTGCATAACGTTTAACGCCTGCGTTGCCTTGTTGGTTTGGTCTATGGCTATCAGTTCTGCCCGCCGTTCTGTAACCTTGTTAAGGTCTTTTATGTGCTGAAATATGCTTGCCATATCCCGCCCTTTAAGTGCGCTGTCAATTACAACATTGGTTAATTTATCAAAGTATTTAGGGGCAATACTCTTTATCAAATTTACGTTACTCGCTACCATTTCTTCAAGTAGCGGTTGATGTAAGGCACTAATGTGAAAATCTATCACAATGCCCGCTTTTTTTAGATTAGCCATAAGTCCCGCTTTAGTCTGTTTATCTATCTTACCGATAAACTTGCTGGCTATAGCGTCCATTTCCTCGGCTTCCCATTCGCTTATATATCTGCCGAAACGCGCTTTTATAGCGTCAATAAGCTGCTGTAAGCGTCTGTTATCAAAATCAATGGGCGCGTCATTCGTTACCATTTCCGACGCTCTAAACAGCTTGTATTTTTCAAGTACAAACTTTAACGCTGCCTTTTCCATTTGTTTTATTAAGCGGCGTATCGAACGGGCGTATTCGTTCTGTATTCCGACGCTGGCAGGTATTCCAGGTATAGTTACCTGTCGCCGCCGTCGTCTGATTTTCGACGCCATACATTAGCCCCCTTTTGTAAGGTTTATGCGGGATTATTTGATATAACCCCGCATTTTTTCCCATTTTACTTATTTTTAATCAATTATTTCGTTTTTTTATTCAACTTCTTTTGGCGGCTTTTCATCTTGGCTCAAAACTTCCCGCTTTTCAGTTAATCCTAATAGTTCGCGTTCTTCCTCGCTTAATTCTTCCTCGGGTACGCTTTCTTCATTGAGGTTGTTAAAACCGCTTTTCGGGTCAGCTTTCAGGCACTCTCTGCCCTCGTCAGGACTGATGACACCATTAGATATATAAATCTGCTGCGTTTCAGCTTTGATTTTGTTTACCGTAGCTATGCTTTCTTCTTTTTCCTCTGATAATGGATTGAAGGTAAAAGTTATTTCGTTGTCTATCTCTCCCCATTCCTGCACTTGTAGTACCTTTAAGACGTATTCTATTTGGTCACGCAGTTGCTTTTCTTGCTGGCTGGCTATGTGGTCGTAGTGGTTATTTAAATCACTTTCACCTGTATTAAATCCTGACGGCGTTAAGCCCCACATTTTTGTTACAGGCTCATTGAAGTAAGCCGCTACAATCTCCATTGCCTGACTTACTATATCCTTTACGCCAGCTAACGACGTTGATTTAATATCAATATCTTCTGATTCTTTATCTATCAGCATGACGCCATCATTACTGCGATACTGTACGAAGTTATTTACACGGTTATCAATCTGCGCCCAGTCACCGCCCGAAAAAATCTGCTCGTTAAGATTCGTTTTGAATACTGTTAAGCTGAATTTGGTCAATAACCTTGCTTCTGCTTCTCTGCATTCTGTGAAGTGCGCTACTGCGTCTAATACAATCTGTGCAAGCGGGATCCCGAAAAAGTTATATGCCGGGCGTAAAATCGTCGGCAGTTCGTTTTCTTGCACTGGAGGCAGGAAGCGGCTTGCGTCTACCGCTTTGCCCATAACAAACCAATATCGTGGCTTGAAGTAATATTCTTGCAGCGGGTCTGCTGCGTTGTATTGACCGGGGGAAAGGTTATACGGCTCTATAACTTTCAAACGCCGCAGTTTTTTACCTCGTAATTCGTTCTTCGTTAAAATTAATGGATTTAGCAGGTTTTCACTGGCGGTGTCGATTCCGTCGAAGTCCATGTAGACTAAACTGCCGCCGTAGTATTTACTGATACTTACCGCTTTGCGTAGTGTCGGCAGCAGGTTTATCTTGGTTATTAATTCGTTAAGTCTGTCCAGCTTTGCCTGTTTATCGGTATCAGGGTCATTGTTGCCCTTTGTTGTTAGTGTTATACCCTTTTCTACCATTTCATCAGTAATCATCTCACAGCCTGCCCGAATAAGCCCGTTTTGCGCAAGCCCTGTTAAATAACCGTAGCCTAAAAATTGCGGGTATGCACTCATGCCCATTATAGAGATAGCATGATGTAGCAATGAATGACATTGACCTATAGCAGCGTCATTTGCTTTTTTGGTATCTGCGTCTACCTCTGCTAGCGTAGCTGGCGCACCGTACATTGTTTTAATGTCGGCAAGGGTCGGTACTCTTGGCGTACCTTTTACCGGATTAATAAGGTTTAATGCTTTCAATCTTGGGTCTTTTCTGATTCGTTCTTTGTTGTTGAAAGCTTGATTTTCGTTGCCGCTATTTTTTCGGGCGGTAGTCAGTGCTTTCTGTCTAATACGTTTCTGCGCGTTTTTGCTGTTGTTCATTTCTTTTCCCCCTATTTATTTACGTTTTACTTTCATTGGCGGGTGGCTGTTTTCTAATGCATATCTAACGGCGTCGATTGTATGGTCGTTGCCGTCGGGATAATTAGCAATATAGTTACCATTTCTATCTTTTTTTAGCTCGTATTGGGCGAATTCTCGCGCTGCATTCGGGCAGCGCATAGGGTCTATAACGATTTCTAATAAATCATCTGTCAAATATTTATAGCCCCATTCTCTCGAACCTTGCCCCTTTTTAGCCGGAAGAACATTAATCCCATAGCTTTTTAGGCTCATTAATGTTTCATGCTGGATATCACTTACTATAAGCCTGTTGCGTGGATTTTCCTTTTTTATATGTTCTGCTAACGTCCAACTCGGACAGCCACGGGCATAGTATTCATTGAATATATATAGCTTGCGTGCTGCCGTATCTAGGTGCATGGTCATATACGCCATAGGGTCGATTGATACGCCTAAATCAAGCCCACGCTTAATATTATCGAAATGCGATATTTCTTCGTTCGTGATCGGTCGCAGTTTTAAGTTAGTGAATATCTCTCCGCCTGTTCCTGTGACTTCACCTAAATACTCATGTCTAAACCTGCGGGGCTGATATACTGCCATAACTGACGCTTCATAGAGGAATTGTTTCCCTACCCATTCGGGCGGGGCTTGCAGATAGTTGCTTTTGTGTAACAGCTTATCGGGACGAGATTTCAAGGCTTCGTTGTTCACCCAGCTTTGCATAGACGCAGGCGGGTTATATGAATAAAAGCACCAAAAACGCTCGCCGCCACGCAGCACTGATTGCAATACCTTTTCTATTTCTTCGATTCCCGAAAATTCTTCTAATTCTTCAAACCATGTTATAGCATAGTAACCTTTTTTTACTTTTACGGACTTGCGTTTCGTCGGGTCGTCCAGTCCCCAAAACAATATTTTCTGCCCGGTTTTTTTATATATAAACGACGGCGGCGATACTCTAGCTATGAAAAAATCATTTAGCCCCAGCTTTTCTATAGCCCATGCAATTTGTTCATAAACCGTTGTTTTTATTGTTAATCCAACCTTGCGGAAAACGATAACGTTTATAGTCGGGTCTAGCAGCATAAGCATGATTATAAATATACTTATAGCCGACGACTTTAACGAACCACGCCCACCGCTAAACCAATAATGCGTAAATTCGTGATTCATCACCTGATGATAAACTTTATAGAAAGCCTTGCCGATACAGTCAGTTAAATTAATCTTTGGCGGGGTCATTTATCTTTTTCGCTAAATCTTCAAAGTTCTGCGCTGCTTTTAGCGCGTCGTCGTAGGTCGGCAATTCACTTTCTTCTGCTGGCTGCTCGGCTGGTACATCAGCTACGATTGTCGGAGCTAAAGCTATAGCTAGAGAGTTTTCTCCAAAAAGCTTATGATATTTACCCATATTTTCGCTACCCGCTTTTATAAGCGTGTTTTCCATGATGTAACCGTCGGTATATATCTTTTCCATTTGCCCCGTTTCCTGATTCTCTTTAAGAACGTACTTTTTATATTCTATTGTTTCTTTGACCTTGCCCCGCATTTGGTCTGTATAGCTGCGGATTACTTCTTTAACTTCTGCGATATCGTCTAATTCGTATTTTGCCCGCAGTTCTTCTACATACTCCTGTACCCACGGGCGGGAAAAAATCATGTATGCAGTGCGCCGGGCTGTTGTTTCTGCAAAGCCTGCGGCTTTTGCTGCTTTATAAAAATTAAAACATTTTAAATATTCTCTTGCAAACTTTTTTTCACGGTCGTTCGCTACCCGTTTTTCGCCAGCTATGCGAACAACGGCCGACCGTTTGCGTTTTGGACTAGCCATGTTACGCCCCCCTTTTTTTGTTTTCATTATAGCACAATCTTTAAAAAAACTATAATTTATCATGTTTACGTGGTACAATGGTATAAAACCATTAGGGGGAGCTATTATGACACAAAAATCTTATACAGAAGCTGAATTAATTGATGGCTTTAACCTTCCCTGTAGTAGTATTCTTGACTTTTTCGACAAATACGAGTGTAAGCGCGTCGTTATCGGATATCCTTCTATATCACACGTTATTTACGGATACAACAATCCCGACTATCTGCCTGATATAGCGCATTTAATAGATTATGGCGTTGGAAAAACAGTAATCATAAGCAGTTACGAAACAGGCTCGCCAAGATATCAAGTCTATAACTTTCCTGATAGGCGGCAGGCTATTAATTTTGTGGATGAAGTGGAATATACGTTGTTTGTGCCTATTGATTGTATTTTAAATTTCATAACTCAAAAAATAGGCTTTTGGTCTTATAAGACTACAGTAAATATTCTTGACGATAACGAATATAATATTATTCTTGTAGTTGAAGGGCGCAGGATTGAGCTGACTGACGATAACTTTATGGATAGAGTTTTAATTACTCAAAAAACTCTGCTTATCGAAAATGATTCGATAACCCACACTAAAAGCGCAGTGGAATATTACCGCAACATTTTTAAAATGTCCCGTCGCTTTGTTGCAGAGATAACAGGTATCCCGCTTAAAACGCTTAATGCTTTTAGTTCATCTCCTGACCGTTCAATCTTAAAAACGAATGCGCTCAACGTGTATAAACTGGCGCAGTTATTCGGTGTAAGCATGGAACAGCTTTTGCTAACTGAATGCGAAATAAACCCTACCAGTAAGGCTTTTTTGGAAAGTAAAGAGGTTTAAGTATGAATATTGATAACGCATTATATGCCCTGAATATCGCGCCTGACGCCCGGCAGTTAACCGTTTTTATCGACGGTGAAGCAATTCCTCAAAGCCGCCCTAAAATCGCCACACGGGGCAAAAATGGTGTTCCCTTGCCACATGCTATAGCATACTACAAGGACGCTTCCGTTTACTACCGCCAGCAATGCGAATACTGTATTAAACAAGCTGTTCAAAAGTCAGGTATCTTTTTTAAGGATGTCGCCTTGTTTTGTGAGGTATATATTTTTTTACCTGTCCCTGCGTCAAAAAGTAAGAAGTTTAAAGCCGCTGTTGATGTCGGCGCAGAATTTCCAAAAGTCAAGCCGGACTGCGATAACCTTTTTAAAAACATCACAGACGCAGCCGAGGGCTTGGCATTTGATACAGATAGCCGCATTGTTTCGGTACATATTCATAAGCGGTATACCAACGGCGCACCGTTTGCTGTTCTGCGGCTTACAGAAGTCAACGAAGAAATAACAGTCCTACCATCTTTTATTAAATTACATACAAAAAGCAGAGGTTAAAACCTCTGCTTTTTTATTTACTGTAAATTGATTCGCCATATAGATTTATTAAATACTTCCGGCAGTATTCTTTTACATCATTGCACTTTTTACCGTGGTGACGTTCTGTGTGGCAGTCCATGCATAGCACAATACGCCGTATTCTATTTGGTCGCTTTTTATCCCGTTGTGTTCGTGATGAAACTTTTCGCCGGGATCTACCCGATCACCGCAGTAAATACATTTATGCTGGTCGCGCTGGTGTATCCTTTCATTTAGCTTTGCTAACTTCTGCCCTTTAAGTCGTATGATTTTCGTTTTGGGTATCGGATTCATTATGTTTCCTTTCGTGTTATTCTATTTTTTTAGGTTTAATGGCAGTTATTTTCTTGTCTAATATTTCTGTCAGGCAATTTTCGCAAAGCATTTCTATGTACATATCATATTCTTCTATTGTCGTCGGAAAACATTCTTTATTCGTTTTTCCGCATTTTTTGCAGGTCGCTAAACGCTTTTTATTTAAATCTACTAAAATTCCTAACGCCTGACAAGATTCATTGAAAAAATTTATTGCGTTTGCTTCTATTGCGTCTTTAGGATTTAAACTATCTAAAGCTTTTGACGTAGGCAAAAACAGAACACTGTTACATTTTTTGTATTTTTTTAAGCTATCTTTTCCCCTTTCTACACATATGAAATGAAAGCCGTCTATAAATTCGTTGTATTCAAAAATTAAGAAGTCACCGGGGAATAAATTGTATTGATAGCCTTTATAGTTTAAAAACAGTTACATCTGTAACTTTTGGTAAGAAAATATCTACATTGATATCTTTACCTTTTTGGATATTCGTTAATATTGTTATCTTTTTCTTTAATGCGTCGTAAACATAAAGCTGTGCAGCTAACTTAATGATATCTCTAGCATTCATTTTATTTGCTCCCTAAATTTAAAAGTGGCGATATTACGCCCCCGCAACGATACAAAAACCTCTTTAAATATTTCTTTGTTCTTTAGTCGGTATTCATAGCCTACCGACAAGCGAATTGTGATATTGCGCCGATAATATCCCCGTCGAATGCGGTAAAGTTTAGTAAAAAATCGCCCGTATTCAGTCATTTTATCACTTCTTCCGTGTCGATTCCTAAAATATCAAAAATAGCTTTCATTTGTGAATAAGTAATGTCGTCTACTTTTATACTGTTTCGGTAATATTTGCGCGCTTTGATCATAAATAGCCCTGTTTCGGCTTCTTCCAGCGTTGCAAAAGCTTTGACGTCTAAAGATGATTCTACAGCTTCTCCATTTGATTTTTTGTATTTATCATAATCAGTATAAATATAAAGTATTCCAACTTTATTAGCGGTTAATATTTCTATCTGCGGCTCTTTCAAGTATCCACGGTTTGAATTTAAAACAAATATTTTATCGCCGGGCTTTACATCCTTTAATGACTTCAATTTAAAACACTCTCCCCTTTAAGCAGTATACTTCCTTTCGGGGGGGTAACTCCTGGAAGCTCTTTTTTTATTTCTTTCACTGCTTCTAGTTGTAGTAATAAAATTTGTTCAATATCATAATCTGTTGCTTTTTCCATGCTCAAAAAGCCTGCAAGCAAAACACTTTGCAATTTCAAAAAGATTTCTTCTGCGTCGTCCTGTGATCCTGTAGTCATAAAAGTAGCCGTTTCACCCATAAATAAGCAGAGTTCATTTTTCATTAACGCTTCTTCTACTGTTTTTAGCATGTTTTCATCACTTGCTTTCTTTTCCGTTACGTTTATATCTAGTTTGTTGTCCATTTTCTACCTCTTTCCGTCGCCATAATCTCTATATGGGCGTTTTTTATTTGTTTTAGATGTAATGTATTGCGCTGGTTATTTAAAATCGTTCAAGGCTGCTCGTATCGTTTCATATAGTTAAATACTGACGTTTGTGAAAGTCCCAATGCGGCAGCAATCTTATATGAGCTGACGCCGTTATTTTTCATTTCAAAAATTTGATTATGAAACTTTTCCCAATCGTGCGGGCTGTTTGGGTGTGGTTTAAACGGTGGAATTGCTTTCACCATTTTCGGCGGCAGGGGGGGAGTTTCTTCCTGTTTGGGTTTAAACGGCAGGCTTGCAATGTTTATATAATGTTCCCCTCTAACGCATTCTTTTAGGTCTAAAAACGGACAGTAAACAGTATCATTATGGCGGCGCAGGCGGTAGCATTTTAGGCAATCAATCATTTTTCTAAACTCTTTTCTTTAGCTTCTTTTACCGAATTGCAGTATTCATCAATTTTTTCTTTGCTTAAATGCCTGTTGCCGTACTGCTTATATCCCTTGATTTTTTCCAATACCTCGAAGGGGTCGTAGTAATATCGTGTGCGTCGTCCGGTATGGAATTTAAATATATTCGTGCAATCTTCCCGCAGTTCTTTAAGCAGCTTTCCATATTTCCAGCGTTCAATTGAGCAAGCTAAAATAATTCGTCCAACACGGTAGCCGCTTATAAATCCTTTTGCCTTTGCTGCTTCAATGCTGATATTCTGCATTATTCATTCTCCTCTTTATTGATTTTTTTCTTTAACGATAATAAACAAGCATTGCAAAGCTGAATATTATAGGTTTCGTATCCGGCTACGCGGATAATAAAGCTGTTCCTGCTCGCCCCAATATAACCTTTTCCACACCCGTCGCAAACAAAATCTTTTTTCTTTTCTTTTTTTAATTTAATCACTTTATCACTCCCTTAAAATCTGCGAATAATATAAATATTTATCATAAAGGCTGCCAAAAATAATAATGCGCCTATTAAAAATGCAGTTATCATTATATTCCTCGTCGTTATTCTATGGTTTCCTGCGTTTTTTCAACTATAATTTCTGTTTTCACAGTTAAAACTTCAATTTTTGTTTCATTATTCAAATGTGGGCGTGCGTAGTTTATCGCTTCTTCTTTAGTTTTATAACAAAAAAAGCTGCTTGACGCCATTCACAATTAAAAAATACTCGGTTTTAATGTTCGTTAAATTTTTATTCATGGTATCGCTCCCTTTATTTTTGTTTTTTCTTACCTCTTGTCTATATTATAGCCCCCCTTTGTCTTGTTGTCAAGTCTTTTTTTGAAAAATTGCAAAATAAAAAAGCAGGGCAAATACCCTGCTTTTTAGTATTATGAATTTAATTTTTGGCGTCGTCGCAAACTTACTTCATAGTTGTGTTTACGGATTTCTTTCAAGTGATACTCTGACGGCTCGAAGTACCTACAACGCGCATTTCTTGCGGAACGTGGTAGATTGCACTTTAAATTTTTAGTGCAATTTAAGCAATTCTTCGTTACATTCCAGTAAGTCAAAGCTTGCTTTGCTTTTTCCGCTTTCGCTTCTTCTTCTATACGCTTGTTGATTAGCTCGAACGCACTGCCTAAATGATTATCTCTGCCCAGTAACCCCCCCATTTTACTCTCCGTCTTTTAATGTTGCTGTGTCTTGAGGCAGGCGCGCACTAATCAGCCCTGCAAGAATTTTTAATTCTTTATCATCTAGGCTTTCAACCAATTTAACTAAATCCAATTTGTTATTTTCAAGCAAGCCTATAATATGCTGGTTAAGGCACTCTAATACATTGCTTTCACTGATTAAAAGTGAAGCGTCTTTGAATAAATTAGCCGCTTGTTTTGCAGCTTCCGGGCTGGCTGTTAATTTTTCTGACCCATTCTTTAATACAAAACCATAGGCGGCGTCTACCGTCGCTTCTGTGTATCGCTTATGTTCAGCTATAGCGTTTTTTGTTGTTTCAAACTGCTTTTGCTGCTCAACGGTGATTTTTACATAATACGGCTTTAATTCTTTTTCGGGCTTTAAATTTAGTGATTCTTCTGAAACTGTTGAATTTTTTTCTTTTAACGGTTTAATTTTGTCTGACATTTCGGCACTTCCTTTTTTTATTTTTTTATAATGCTATATGTTAAAGCGGCTGCCGCCACTACATATGCAGCATTTCGCTGCCTTTTAATGATTGCCAGTTTTTTCTTGCAGCTCTCTGAGTAGGCTGTCAACAATTTGTTTGCTTCGTCTAATAGCTTCTCTGTCTGCTGTTTCTCGGATATCAAGCTCGTTAACTGCTGCGTTTTCCCTGTCAAGGATTCTGTTAAGTTCTTCGAGATCTGTTCGGCTATCTCTAATTTGTTCTGTAACGTGCTTACTATCTCCGACATTTGATTGTAACGCGATAACAAGTCCCTGTAACTCTGCGATTTCTCGTTGCTGCTGCTCTCTAGCTGCGTTAATTCCTGCTGTAGCCGCTGCAAGTCGCTTGTCCATTTCGCCGCCTGCCCGGGCGTAATAGTAATAGGTTGCTCCTGCGCCCAGCACAAGCCCGGCACAGGCAGCAATAATAAGGCTAGTAATACTGCTTTTATTAAGTTCCACATATTTAACCCCCTTTTATTTTTTGGTAAATCCACCAAAATAAATACGTGATTACTATTCCAATTATACCAGTAACAAGACTTATTACCAGCCCTTTTAATCCATTTTCTAAAAACATTTTTATAACTCCACTTTGCAAATTTTGAAATACCTCGGATATTCGCTTTCTTGTTCAGCTTTTTCGTTCCATAAATTCAATGTTTTTTGAGCTACAATAAGAATTGTTTTTAAATTTGATTCTGATGTCGTGCATTCTTCATTATTTAAGAATGTTACTTTTCTGATGATACTTGGCGGTAATGTCACGAACACAGGGAATTTAGTTTTTTCCCCAATTTCGTGGATATAAATTTCAATTCTTTTATCATTTACCATAAAAATCATAAGCAGCCTATCCTCTCTGATTTTATTTTTGTTTTTTCAATTTGTTTTTATGCTTCAAAAAAATCACGGGTGAATTTCTCGACAACTATCATAACTTTTCCGTCTTTTACGCTTTTACGCTTTTAGCTGCTCTGCGTGCTTCTGTTGTTGTTTCGTAACAGGTACTTCTGTCTATTACGTTATTGATTGATAAATAATACTTGCATTCTACCATTCTTTGCATTTTTCATAACCCCTTTATTTTTTATTTTTTTCTTACCTCTTGTCTATATTATAGCCCCCCCTTCGTCCTGTTGTCAAGTATTTTTTTGAAAAATCGCAAAAAAAAAAAAGCAGGGTATTTGCCCTGCTTTTTGACGTAAATGTTAAGTATTGTTTTTTATGGTACTACGGTTAAAACAACGTTGTTTCCTGCTGCGATAATCATTCTGCTTAATTCTTCGCCGTCGATATTCTGCATACGCAGACAGCCGTAAGTCGGTACCCAGCCTTGACGCCCTGCGAACGGATTAGGCAATCCGCTGCCGCCGCCGTGAATATCTCTTGCTCGTGGGTCGTGGGTAGTGATATAGAATGTGCCATAAGCTGCGCCATATGCGCCGTTAGTAACTTCTGCGCTTACGTTTGTATAAACGCCGTCCGGTAAGCTTCCACGAGGGTCGCCCGCTTCGTTGTAGCCCGGAACGAAATCGTCACGACATTCCCAATCACCAATGACGTTATAATTTTCGTCCATAGCAAAAATACGTTGTTTGCTGCGTTGAAATTGGATTTCTTTCACCATGTTTATCACTCCTTTTTACCATTTTAGCACGTTATTTCGTGGTAGGCAAAAATTTATTAACAACATAGTCAATAACCTTTTTTACTGCATTAGCAATACTGCTATATCCTAACTCTATTAGATTCTCGTTTATGCTGGATAATTCCACGACTAATATACATACTGTGATAACACCCGGCAAAAAGTCATTTAAAATTAAGTTTGTTGAAAATAATTTAATATTCGGAACGACTTGCCCAGCATAAAATGTAATGACTAAACTAGCATTGTAAACCAGCAATTTTTCTATAACCCTTGAAAGGGCGGCACTGTTTAAATAAGTCTTATTCCACGTTTCACCTTTAAGGCAGTAATATAGGGCTTTACGGAGTGAGATAAATTCAATAGGTATATCCGGCGTCAAATTTTCATGTATATATTTTTTGCTGATATATACGATTTTTAAAAATGTATCATAAAGCACTAATCCAAAAGCTAATATCACGACGCCCCAAAAACCTTCACCGAATGTCTTATATCCAAACGTCCATATAGCTATAGCATATGCCCATACATCAATATTCGCAAACCTGTTAATTATATATTTAAGGTTTTCATATAAATTTGTCCACATAAAATACACCCCTTGTTTTTACTATATTATATCACAGTAAAAACAAGGGGTGTTCCCTTATTTCTTTTTAAAGTAATCGTCTATGCCGTGCGCCTGTACGCTGCTTATGCTTTCATAAAAATCGGGCTTTAAGCTATGTTTTTCAAGCCACTTCATAACGGCTGCTGTTAATGTTTTTTCTAGTTCGGAACAGGCTTCTTCTGATATATCTTCTAGTTTTAACCAATCAGCAGCAGCAATTCCTGCTATCTCGTCAGCTTCAATCTTTAAGATATCCAATACTGTTTCTGATTTTAAGGCTGGCGTGTACAGCTTTGCAATCCCTGTGTATACTGCTAGGTATTCCTTGGTGTTTTCGTCGCTTATAGCTGCCTACATTGCTTCTTCTCGGCTATTGAAATCACCTTGCCACGTTTCCCTATCAAAAGAATAGGCGTATAGCTGTGCTGTCTTTGCGGATTGCTTTTTTACTACCATTTTTTCACCTGTTGGTGTTAATATTAAGGTGTTTATCGTATCCAGTCTTTCTGCTGCTTCAATCTCCATAGCAATACCCTGCGTGCAGATTCCTGAATTAAAAACTTCTTGTCGGTCTAATAACTCATAATATGGAATAGTGCTGTACCCTGTGAAAAAGAATACGTCTGCTGTATCGTCGTAGTTATTTAATATTTCTTTTAATTCGTGTACTTTCATCTAGTTTCCCCTTTTAAAACATTAATTTGTCTTTCAAATATGCAATAGTGATATAAGCTGATTCTGCTTTTTCTACTTCAAATTTATTTTCAATGCTTGGATTAGAACTATATATTTTTTCTTTTTCTTGATAGGCTTTACTTAATTCAGAATATTCTTGTTCTATGATTGTGATTATATCTTCTATATCAGGAATTAATCGAAAGAATACATCAGATGTTTTGTGTAAATATATGGCTTGTGCTTTGCCTTTTTCGCACCCTAGAAACTGATAACATTTACATTGGTCTGTTAGTTTAATGGTTTTTACGTCTTTCACGTTATATACAGTAAATTCACTCCTTATATCTCCACTAATGCCAGTTGCAAAAATCTTTGCTATTTTCAATGTATTCACTCCTTTATTTTGATTTTTCCTTACCTCTTGTCTATATTGTAGCCCCCCTTTGTCCTATTGTCAAGTCTTTTTTAATTACAAAATAAAAAGCAGGGCTTTTGCCCTGCCTTTCAAAATTTAATTAATGTCGGATTATGTTTCAATTTTCTTGTGATTTTACGTTTTATGGCAGAGTTTAAATCGTCGTCCCGTATCGGTAAAGCTATCAATAGCTGCGATAATGATATATATACATCTGCCATTTTTTCTACAATCTTACTGTATTGCGGCTCGCTTTTTACTAACTGTTCAACTAATTTAGTGCTAGAAATGCAGCAGCTTTCTATGATTTTTTCTTTCGTTGCAGCTTTAGCAATACATTCTATGCTCAATCTGTCTAATATCATAGCAGACGGTAGCACACGATTTTTATTTAAGGTTTGGTTTTCAAACATTTTTGTCCTCGCGTTGGGCTTCGTTCCATTTTCTAGTCGTTTCAAGAATTCCGTCACCATATGCGCCTGATATAGACTGTCCGCAGTTACATTCAAAGTAAAAGGATAGTCCCAATTTTAGTCTTGGCTGACTTTTGCATTTTTTACAAGCTGCAATTTTTAATTTTAAGCTGCCGTTTTTCTTTGCCATAGCTATAAGCCCCTTTCTGTTTTTTCATCTAACGGAATACCCACATCAACTAACTGCTTGACGCCTTTCAATATGTGGTCTATAGAGTTTTTTCTCTTTTGAATTTTTAAAATGTATCCTACTAAATTCGCGCACACTACGGCTGCATGAAATTCGTCTAAATTTAAAAAACATTCGTCGCTGATCAAATCGCCTGTTGCTTCCCTTCTTATTCCCACAACAACAACACTGTCGTTTTCTTTAGCTAATATCCTAGCTGCTTCTTGAGCGTTCATATTATCCCCCTAAATCAATTCTAAAATCGCTTGTAATTCGACTTCTGTATTATATTTTTTTACGTCATCTTTAATGGTAAAGCGGTCTTTAAACCATAAAGTTAAAAAGCAACTCATTGTAAAAAGGCGAACGAAAAACGCGCCATAATTTTTTAAATAAAGTTGATGAAAACCAAACCAGCCGAAAAATGACCATAGATATAAAGCTCTATCTAAATCAATGCTTTTTTTTGCAACTTTCATCCTGAATTTTGTTTTCCCTGTTTCTGATAACTTTTCGTATTGGTCGTTAATAAATTCCTCTTTCGTTGAATAATCCATAGGTTGTAGCATAGTGTTTTACCCCTTTCTTTTTACAAAAATTCTGAAACTAATTCATACCCTTCGTGATTCTCGTTAAAGCATACCTTATTATTCAATTCTTTGGGTACGTCTTTTAATACGATACTTGCCCTAATGCCTAAATACCTTACTGCCGGGTTAACCTCTTTGAATACTCCTTTAGCTAGATTCCTAGCCTCACTGTAGTTGTAGGCAAAGGCTATAACTATTCCCAGCTCGGGAAACTCTTTGCTAGAACACTTGAAAGCCCTAACTTTTTCATACTGCTTTATCATGTTAGCCATTCTACAGTCCACCTAACCAGCCGCGCCATATAGGATATTCTATCAACACTTCGGCAAGTCCGGCACTTAATTTAACCGCAAAAGTCACTAATCCAGCGGCGGCAGCAACTTTAATTATTGTTTTCCACTTAAACAAATTATCAACTCCTATCTTTACTTATATTATAGCCCCCCTCTGTTCTGTTTGTCAATAGGGTAATAAAAAATATAGTCCCTGTTAGAAGCTGGTAGGCAGAAAAACCCCTAACAGTACACAGTATTACTACTGTCTACTGAAAAGAGGTTTTTGCGATTGCGTCCCCGCCGTCGCTGTATAGTTGAATTGCTAGCCATTTCATAGCGTCCCCAACGTCCCACGCTCCATGACTTACCCCCGCGCACTCTGCGCCCGTTGCCGCCAGCCGTATATTTTATAGACTATGCCTGTCTAAAGGTATATACACCATACCAGAGTAGATTGACCTCTGCCAACTTCCTCCCCGCATAAAGCCCACTACAGCTAAAGCGGCTAATAGTTTTTGCAATAAAAAAACTACTAGGGGCAACGACTTTATAAACTTGGCTCGTTGCAGCACCAACCATTTTTTATACACAGGTGGGGTTATTCTGTGTCATTCCTATAGAGGTAAGGAATTTTTTCTATATTTAGTTAAAATCTAGTGTCAGCATTTACTTTTTTGTATTGACATTACTTTAAAATTTAGATATAATTTCTATATAGGCGTAAGAAAAAGTACCCATAACCTCTATAGGCTATAAGTTTAGGCGGTTACCCTGCTTTAGGTTATAAGGCTATAAGTTTAGGCGTTTACCCTGCTTTAGGTTATAAGGTTATAAGTTGATAATTAGTGTCGGCATACATTTTTATTGACATTGCGAAATTTCTTACGTTTGCGTATGAGGCAGCAGCTCTGTAAAGAGTTGCTGCTTTTTTATTTTAATCGAATTTGATAAATTTGTCTAGTTGTGGATAATGTGGATAACTCTGTGTATAAACTATATATAGTATTTAAACAGGGGAATTAGCCTATAAAATCACAAGATATAGTAAAAATAAAAGTTGTAAAAATTTTTAGCTTGACTTTTTAGCAATGGAGCTTATAATTTAAATGTAATTACAAAATGCGTTAGGGGGCAATGCCTGTTCTCAAACGAATCAAAAGCCGCTCCCGGTAGTTTCTAACGTCGATTAAGTAGCAAGAACATCACAAGAACAATTTTTTTCTTCTTAAAACAAGTATCCTTTCTGTATGATTTATTAAAAAAATCTTAGTAGGTTATCCCTAGAATGCAGCTATACATTCTAGGGATTTTTTCTTTTTATTTTTTTCAAAATTCACTTGACACCTTCTTGTATTCGCTTTATAATGAGAATAAAGGGGGGCTACAAATGAGGTTTGTGTTAATGGCGTTAGGGACTGGTGTTGTTGCCGCAACAGCGGTATTCGACACATTTAGTCAGATATTAAATTTACTTTTTATCACGGTCAGCAATCAGCGACATTGCTTACTGAATTTACTTTACTTTATAAGCGCAGTTCTTGCGCTGCTGGTGATTTTGAAATGAGGGTCATATTAAATCCTTTAATGCCGAATAAAGACGGTTACTTGACGCCTGTAAAGCCGTCACAAGTCTATCATTGCGATAACATAAATCAATTTGTTACGCAAGTTGTTAAATCCGGCTCGCTCAATACTTAATATGTTGATTTGTGCAACATAGTTGGCTATTCAGAAGAAAAGGCGGATGTTAAAACATTAGTCGAGATTTTGAAAGACTTATTTTTTGAAAAACATCTAGCTTTAACAGTGGATTTTGACGAATAAAAAAACGCCTGCACAAGACGCACAGACGTAAAAAAGGAGTAAGCCGCTACACATAAATAATATAACTAAATATGTGCTTATTCAAACTTAAAGGATTACTAATGAGAAAGAAGGGCAAAGCTATGCAGATTAAATTCCCATTACTGAACGCAGAAGATATAGAGATACGCGTTAACCGTATCATTAAGTGCTATGCCGAGAATGCACAAGGCGAACGTGTTGAATACTACAAGGCAGATTTACTGCTTTATAAAGACGCTCGTGTTGATATGTACTATCTTGATAGATACGTCGGGGCGGATAGCTGGCAAAGAACACATAGGGCAGAAGGAAACGACTTTATTTGTGGAATATCAATCAAGGCGCAGAATGGCGAATGGATAACGAAAGAAGATGTCGGCGAATTATCGAATGTTGCAGCGAACAAGGGGCGAGCTTCCGACGCATTTAAACGTGCGGCTACTAATTGGGGGATAGGGAGAGAATTATATAGTTCCCCAAAAATTCAGCTCATACTAAAAAAATATGAAACGTATATCAATAATCGAACGAAAAATGTAGCTTTAAGCAATGATGTTACTTTCTTCGTTTCAGAAATTGAATACGACGAAGCAAAGCGTATCATTAAAGCTCTTGTGATTAAAGACGGGAACGGTAACTATCGTTTCGCCTACCCTGACGGCAAGCGCAACGAGATACAGAAACGAATTGAAGCAGCGCAACAGGTCGGCGCATTAGTTGCCGCCAGCGTCGAAAAAGGCAAAGAAAAGCCTTTGCCTGAAATCATCCCAGTTAAGCGGGAATGGGCAGAGGAAGCACCGCCCGCTATTAAGCCAAAAAATACGCCGCCACCTAAAGACGACGATACACGGAATATGTGTATCATGTGCGGTGTCGGCATAAGCAAAGCTGTAGCAGCTATATCTAACCGTAAAGTGCAGCAAAGCGTATGTTTGCAATGCAGGGAAAAAATTTTAAGAAGTAGGTGTAAAAAGTGAACTTAAAAGGTATCGTTTCTGGTGTAGTTTGCGAAAAGTGCGGGGCAGTGAAGCTGTTCCCCTTTTCAACAAAAGGTCAGACAAAAATCAAAGCCCGATCTTTAGGCTGGACTATATCAAAGCAAAAGCAGGTAGGCACTGAATGGCGTTGCGTTTGCAAATGTCCCGATTGTGTAAATAATAGTTAAGAAAAAGCTCCTAGCGTCGATTGTACGACGTGCTAGGGGCTTTTTATGTTGCCTTGCTTGTTTGCTTGTGTTGATAAATTGAGCGGCTTATAGCTTAAATTTGACGTTCTCGCACTTTAAAACCCTTACACTCTACTATCGCTGCTGAATTTACCTTCTTATTGCTGACACTGCTATTAATATACCGCCCTTTCACTGCTGACCACGCCAGCATATATTTATCAACAGCAGGTGTAACCTTCGTTGCTGCCTTTTTCGTAATCAGCCTTAATTTACTGTAGCGTCCTTCGTGTGCGGTGATAAAGCCGATATGTGGCGGCACTTCGTCGAGTAGCCTCAGCTTTTCAAGCTGCTTGAACGTGTCTGACGGCATGACGTAGTAATTAACATCACCCACTAAGTTATGCCCGTTCGGACTTTTGAAATCGCTTACAGTGCTTTTTATCTCAAAGCATAAAGTGATTAATTCAGTAGGCAAGTCAAAAGCCTTAAAGGTCTTTATAACGTCGCCCTTGTAGTTCTTTTTTTCACAAGTAATATAATGCTCTTCCGGATTAGTTATTCCGTAGGTTATAGGCGGCAGCATAAAGCTTTCACAAACTTTTATACAATCTACCTTCCCAGCTTCACTCAACCCGTTTAAAACGGCTATTTCATACGCGGTTAATATTCCGCGTGCTGTAGCAATTCTAACCCCGTCAATCTTTGACGGGGTATATTCTTTTAATGCCTTTTCTATTCTTAATACTATATCACTTTTCATTGTTTATATCCTTTTTTCTATAGTCTATAGTTAAAAGATAGCGTCCGGTAGCAAGCAAAGTTCTAACTCGACGCCTGTAGAATATATAAGCTTTTTTTATTTGTCGTTCACGTTCTTTTTTGTCATAGTTCTAACTCTTTCCTTATTTTTTAAAATTGTTAGGAAGTTTTTTCTTTTGAATGTCGCGTATAAAATATAACTTCCACCTGTAAGCAAGACTATAGCCCCCGCGACGGTAGAGGGTAAAGGCTTTTTTAAACTGCTGTATTCGTTCTGTTTTCATTTTTAGCTCAAATAAATAATAGGTTTACTGTCAGGCTCGTTAACGACTATAACGCCAAGCAAAGGGCAGCCGTCCGAGCGGTCAAGGTCTGTATAGTCGTCTATTTTATAAACTTGTGTTTCAACAGGTAAACCCGATATAGCGTTAATTAGTTCTTCTTTAGTCATTGTTTTTCTCCGTTTCCAATTCCAATGTTGCCCAAAAATCACCATTACCTTTTACTATGCTTATGATTCTCCACCCGCGGCGCACATAGTATCTGTTGATGAATTCTATCAATTTCTCGTGGCTTGGGTTGAATATTGATATATATTTTCTCATTTTATCACTCCTATATTTTTACCCGTAAAGTCATATATTTACTTTCCATTTTTACACCTCTTGTATTCTTCCCATTCGTCAGGCGGTAAGTCATCCGTGATATCTTTAGCTGCCCATTTTAGAAATTTTTCAACAGATATCACTGGATATTTTGACCCAAAACCGACTTTAGGGCTATCGTACTGAGTATTTTCCTCAAATGGCGATATAGAGAGTATCTGCCTATCATTGATATAGCTGCCGCCCAATGTGTGTACAACTCTAGGGCGTTTAGCTCTATATACTCTGCCTACTTTCAAATCTTCTATCTTCATTTTTCCTTGCTCCAATCTTTCGCGCACTCGTCACATAGCACCTCTACTTCATTTAAAAATGTTGCTGTATCATTCTGAACACGTGTCTCACAGTTTGAACAATACAGCCACCAGCCATGACTTAGAAGTTCTTTTGCTGGTATTATTTTCTTTTCTCCATATTTATCAGCCCACGGAACACGATAAACCCGTATTTCTGTAAATTCTCTATCATGTTCGGCAGCAAGCAACGCTTTAGCTTTTCCCGGTGTAGTAGCCCAAACTAAATAACTTTCACCGTAATCTTCGTCGTCCCACGCATAAGCTTTTAGGTTCATTCTTTTTTCATCTCCTATTTAAGTTTTCCTTACGTTTTGGGAATAATTTTAAAAACACCTTGCACATAAGAAGCGGCAGAACAGGCAAAAAAATCATCTTCGCGATAATTATTAACGTAGTCTTTAGCTTTTGCTTCCGCTTCTATTCTGTTGTTTGCTTCTACTTCAAAGTTAAAAGCATATGTTTCAATTAATTTTACTTTATATTTTTTCATGTTTATTCTCCTGTTAAATACTCATAGTCCTCTTTTAAATGTTTTTCTGCTTCAAAATACGATTTATAATATTTTCCCGCTTTTTTTAAAAGTAAAAACTTTATGTTATTTTTATTAAACAATGTTTCGCTATGGATAACACCTTTATTCTTTCCTTCGTCAACCGCGACGTAAAAATATACGTCGCCTATTTCGGGCTGCCACGGTTTCTTTTTTGCGTAATATAAGCCAGTTAACAAACCTAATAATATAGTCGGGCAAAAGTTTTCTTCATCTTTGCACACTAAAAGGTCACTTGTCGAGGTTGAAGTGTTTTTTAAGAAAAATGTTTTGTCTTTATATATCACCCTGCCGTTTTCATCTGCCAGCATAAATTCTTCGCCTAATTCTAAATTGTTTTCATTCAAAAAATATTGAATATATTTACTTACCATTATTATCACCGTCCATTTTAGCCCCGCACTCCGGGCAGTATTTTGTTTCATATTCTTGTGGATTTTTACAAACGCTGCATATGCTCGTATCTAAATCAATGTCTATCCAGTATCCTTTATCACGTTCTTCTACTGTAGGCATTGTATCAAGCCTATCAGCAGCTCTTTGATAACCAGCTTTAAGACCGTCATAAAACCCACAGCAATCGTGTATATCTCTAGCTATTCTTAATAATTCAGCTTTCGCCTTATCAGCGTCTATTAATCGCATAAGTTTATTCACTCCTTTATGGCAGTCCCCTTACTGCTACTATTTCCTTTTTGCCGTTCCCTCGAATTTCTACTGTATGAATTTCAAATTTTTGCACATAGCCGCACTTGTTATATATCGCCTGTGCGCCTTGTTTCGCCCTTGCAAACGTTTTATAAAGCTTGATTTCTTCATTGATTGTTGGAACGTGTCCCGGTACATATATATCGCCGTTAATCCCTATTGTTCCAGTGTAGTAGCCTAAATTGTTGCCTGTGCAATTTCCGAAATTATGGATTAAATAAATCGCATACCGGGTATGTGAATCTAGTTGAAAAAAATCACCGTACTGCTTTGCCGCCGTCAAGGTCGGAAAAGATTTTATCATTCTATCTCGAAAATATAATATGTAGTGTCGGTTCACTTTTTCTATCGTGATTAAATGGCTATGTGACATTTTATAGCAGTCATTTACTTTATCTTTAATCCACATTCGGGTAAATCTCCCTTATAATGATATCTGTAGTTATTCGGTACATTTCGCGAATAGCAATCGTGTTTTCTTGGCGGTATTTCAAACTAAAAAGTTTTATGTAGTCTTTTGCTATTTCCATGCTATCAAAATCTAACTTTTCTTGTATCTTGCCATTTATAACAATGCAGTATATCTTTTTTACAACAGCGTTACTATTTTGCATTTTTTATTCCTCTCCTTCTTTTATAATATAGTCATTCATTATATAACTTGTGAACACATTCGCTTCCTGAATCATTACAGTTTTATTTTTGTAAAAAGGTTTAAAAAGCTCTATGAAACTTTCAGCTTCTTCACGGCTGTTAAATGTATAGCATTCTGTGTATCCGTCTGCTATGATGTAGTATGCTTCTGCTTTTGTAACACAAACACTTTTCATTTTTATTCTTCGTCCTCGTCTGCTTCTTCAACTTTCGGGTAACGCATATCAAGATATTCGCAGTCTATATTGCCCCCTTTATTTTTTTATTTTTCCTTACCTCTTGTCTATATTGTAGCCCCCCCTTTGTCCTATTGTCAAGTCTTTTTTTGAAAAATTGCAAAATAAAAAAACAGGGCAAAAGCCCTGCTTTTTTGCTTTTCTGCTTTTTGGTTATAAGTTAGGAAAAATAAATTCAAAAACAGAAAGACTGTCAGCTTGGTAAACTGTAGCGATTATTCTGTGATTAATTAAGTTTTTAAAATTATAACACACTTTTTTAAAATTCAACTGAAAAAATCTTGTCTGCACGTTTATATTTGTTTACCGCGTCCCGTGCTTGCTTGAAGCGGTTGTACGCGGATTGTTGCAGTAAGGCGGATTTTAATAAAATGCTTTCAAAGTCGCCTACCGTTAACGTTACAAGCTCATATTCTCCCGCTTCATTTTTCGCCCTAAAAAGGTTATCGCCTTTCATTTTTGCAACTTCATGCGCCGAATTAAATTTAATAATGTTGTCTGTGTCCCGGTCAATGTAGTAAGTCTTACCGTTGACTTCGTACTTTGTGGGGACTACTAATTCGGACTGATATTCTTGATATAGCTGGCTAATGCGTATAGCTCGGGCTTCATCCGTACTGTAATTTAATTCTAATTTTAATATATTTAACGCGCTACACTGTTCATCTGTCAATGTGTTTGGAAGTGATACATTCGGCATAGCTCGCCGCAACGCGTTAATGCTGGTGTAGTCAGTCCCTTTGTATCTATACACTGTTTTTTTATTCATTTTCAAACCCCTTTCTTAACCGCTATACGGCAGGACTACTGTATCGCATACCTGAATGGAAAAGTTGCCCGTATCATCAACTATGGCTATAACATTAATGATATTATTCGCATTAGCCGTTAATGTCGGCGCAACACCTTTAGGGTAGTAGACTGCGCTACCCGACGGGAACGTCCAAGTTACCGCCGGAACAGTAGCCCCCACAGGTAACCAAAAGGTTAACGTCTTACACATATAAGGCACACTTCCTACGGTCGCTTTGAAGTTCATGTTTGAAAAATTCATATTTAAGCTCGACGGGTTATTGATTGAACAGTTAATCAGATAGCAATTTGCTGCTGATTGATAGTTAATGGTGTTCCCTGTGTTCGGCGTTGCGTAGTAAGTATTTTCCGCAGTACCTGTAAAGTAAAGGCAGCTTTCATTGTTCCCAGCTCGAATAACGCCGTTAGACGTGCCAGTATTTAACGTTGAGCCAACCGTTAAGCCCTGTGATATATAAAAGTTACCATTGCTATCAATGCTGCTTGTGTTGCTGGCTAGGTTGTTCGGCGTGAATAGTATCTGCCCATTACTGTCTGCCTTTATAGTTACATTATTGTTATTTCTGTCAACTTCTAATATCTTAAAGTTTCCAACTTGCAAGGCTGCATTTTTCGTATAGCTGATAGCAGAATTATTCTGTAAAGAAAATATACTGTAGTCAGTGCTAATGGCTTCTGCTTGATTTGAAAGCCGCATACCTGCCGTGTTATCGGCTGCCTCGGGGTAAAAACCTATGATTTTGCTTGTACCGCCGCCACCTACTCTTAAACCACTTGAAGTGCTATACTTTAGAATACTATTAGCTAAAAAGTCAAGTGTAGCCGTCGTTGCAGTGCCGCCTATTGTGGCAACTTCTGCTGTGCCAACATTGAAAAAGTGTGCCAGTCCTTCTGTAGCTGTATAATACATTGCTCCGGTGGCAGCAGAATTTATCTTTGCTT
>ENA-UOJI01000186-UOJI01000186.1-human-gut-metagenome-genome-assembly--contig:-P79-NODE-186-length-50359-cov-13.560075_pt1 | contig 50359 bp, 43 predicted proteins | sample MGYA00242346_ERZ723893 | MGnify/ENA metagenome assembly ERZ723893 | reverse complement strand
GGTTATTCATCTTCATGCTATTATATTTATATATTATTTTCTTTTTCATTTTGTACACGATCTTAGAGTGTTCAAAATATTCCACCAGAAGTTATATAAAGGGAACTTCTGAAAAAAAACAATATCATACCAGTGTTGTATACCTGAAAATGGCTACGATCTGCATTGTCTTTGTTTTGACTATTGTAAATCGTTTTACCAGAGCGGGAATCGTGGAACGCAGTTCAAAATTTTCCGTCTTTTATATCATTATTCTTTTATTTATTGGTGTTTCCATCTTTGATGTTTATAAAGTGAAAAAAATGAATACAGGAAAGGAGAAAGAAAATGAAGAAGATTTTTCTTAGCTCTCTTATTTTGCTTCCGGTGTTTTGCCTTTGCAGTTGCGGAACCCAAAAAGCAGATGAAGGATCAACAGAGGATGCGACAACGGAGAAATTCATTCAAGTAAAACGCTCATCAGATAGTGAAGCAGAATCCGAAACAGATCTTTACACTACTATTAAGTCAGTTTCCGGTGTTGTATTTCAAGTTCCAAACGACATTTTACAGGCTGCATCTATTGAAAATCCAAATCTATTAAATTCTGATACGTTTTCTTATGATGCAATCAGCGACAAAAATAATTATGAGTTTTTAAGCCTTGATTTATCTGCCCCTGTATTAATAAAAAATTCATCTGAGTTTTTATATATTAATGCCGAAGATTCCGTTTATTATGTAGGGGAACAAGAAGCTGGGGTGACAAAATCTATTTATGGAATTTCGGATGATGAAAGCCTATACGATTCTATCTCTTATTTTTCCAATAGTGGAATTAATAGGATAGATAGCATTGAAAACGCTACATTCGACAGATCAAATTCTGACATTGTTTCCTGCATGGCAGATATTTATTTTACAGATGCAAATGGATATTCTATGTCTGGAGTGATAAAGATATTAGAAAACAAATACGCTCAGTATTATTTTATTTATGGTACTTTAGAGGATGGAGAAGATTTTGGTTCAGATGGTGGAGAAGATTCAGAAGAAAATTCAGTACAAGGGTATGATCCGGATATTGAAAGTCTTGCAGATTCTTTTCAGTTGGCAGATGAAACATATGATAGTTCCACTATTATTAATGACTACGAAATAAAAAAGTACACCTTTGATTATGGTGGAAGAAAAGCTACAATTCCACTTTCCACCATATTCAAAATAGATCCTCAGAATGAATGTTATAATTTGCCCGGAGCATATTACCAAACATCCGTTTCGGCAAATGAATATTTCGGGGTTTCCGTTGGCTATTCTTATTACAAATTGCCATCTTCTGATATAAAACCAGAAGATTTTTTAGCATGGTGGTCGCTTCCTTACCTCGATTACAATATGACAAAGGAAGAAATTAAGGATCAGAATGGCAACACCTGGATCAAAACAAAGTCTGACCAAAGATTCGTTACAGGGAATGATTTTTCCGGTTCCTATGTCTGTATTTATTCCTTGCAGCGGAAAAAATCTGCCTATGTTTTTACCCTGATCTATGAACCATCTGCTATAGATTATGAAACATTGTTTGAAACTGGCTTGAAATCGGTGGAATTAACAAAGGGCGAAAGTGAAAAATACACCTTGAATGATGATTATGTCAATTATATCCTTTATGATTTGGAACAAAAACAGTTGTTTTCCTACTGCCAGCCTGCAGATCAGAAGAAATATCTCACCAAATTGTATAATGAAATTAACAAGGATGGAACATGGGATAAATATAAAAACATGACGGAAACTACTGGTGATGATAGTTTAGAGGGAGAAATAATCGAAAATAATACCTCGGAAGGTAGTACGGAAGCGACAACGGAAGATATTGACGTTTCTTCCACAGAAGAAACCACCGCACAAGCAATAAAACTTCCCGATCAGAAAAAGAAAAAGAAGAACAAATAAACAACCGGGTATGTATTCCATACCCGGTCATTTTTTTTAAGATTCAGCTTTCTCCTTTATCACGCTTCCATTTGTACTTAATCGAATCAGAATATTTTTTTCTTCTTCTCTTTTAAATACGCATGTTTCATCAATTCCAAGTGCAGAGATTTTTTTGAAGTATTCCCATTCTTCGATCTCGGAATCAATAATGTCGCAAGCCATTTTCGCTTCTAATGTAGCTGGCGAAACAATCTTGTTCATGGCTGCTACACAATGAAGTAGATTTACTGTCTTATCACAAGATTCTGCCCCTGTATCCTTGAACGCTTTCGTAATCAAATCCTTTGTCTTTAACACATCGGCTACGGTTCCAAGCAATACACTTCTGACCTCATTCCTTTTTAAAACACGACCAGTGACCGGATCAATTTTTACTCCATCTAGGGATGTTGCAGAATGATAACACATAATTGCAGTACAAACAATCTGAATGTCTGTTGCTGAAACCTTTGCTATCGTCATCTTCCCATCCTTGCCAGGTCTTTTCACATAACGAGATGGACAACCCTTGCTTGCGGTTGCTCTAGCAAGGCAGTTGTTTAAATGAAAGATATAGCCAGATTTTTCGGTATGGATAGATTCGCTGTACGGACAAGTCATGTAGTTGTCATTATCAAGATCTAATGCTCCATAATAAATAGAACGAAGTACAGGATCTTTTACAACCATCTCAGCTACCTTCTGTAGTCCATCAATGGTATTGCAGATGTCGATAGGTGCAGCATCTAAGTATTCTGCAACACGCTTTTCATCCTCTACGACTACAATACTTCCCTTAATGGAAAACTGAGGGGTGTTGTTGAAAAATTCATATGATCCTGTTGCCTGTACGACATATGATCTTTCTTTTTCAAGTTTATATCTTTCAAGGAATCCATCCATTGATGTATTCCAGATTTTGAACTCCAATCTGTAGTTATGATCAGATAATTCACCAGATATATACTTTTTGCCCCCTGTTGTCATGGATTCTTTCAGGTTCTCCATCATTGCTTCGACCGTGATCTCCCCGATCGGCTCCTTACTTTCTAAAAGTTTTGAAAGTCTTACTAATCTTGTTTCTTCCATAATGATCGCTCCTTTTCTCTGTTTCTTATTTAGAATATTTTTTTTTACATTTATATAATACAAACGCTTGATAAAAAAATATAAGAGGATTTTTGCTTTTACACAAAAATCCTCTATTTTTGACTTAGAAAGAAAAAATTATGCTATTGTTTTCTTTAATAACAGGGTTGGATGATAGATAAAATCGTAATCATCTTTTAATCCTCTTTCGATCTCTCTGAAAAAGCGGTTGTAGATGCTGGTTTCTTCACTCTTCTTTGTCGAAAGCATTTCTGTGCAGGTTAAAATTAAATGTTCTTTTGCTCTCGTCATAAGGACGTAAATCAACCGCCTTTTTTCTTCAATCTCATCCTGTGAATAATGGATGTTTGCATTGTCAAAATCAGATAAAGATCCAAAAACATATTTCCATTCTTTTCCTTTTGAGGAATGAGCGGTGACTAATGATATTGCTTCATACTCACCCTCTTTTTCTCCTGTATTATTAAAGTCATACAGTTTCATTTTCAACCCATAGCTTACAATATCACTTGCAGAATACAAAGTCTTTCTTTCGATACTGGTTACAAAATCAGAGTAGATTTTGTCCGTTCCATCGTCCAGTGCTTTTAAATGCTGTAATAGGAAATCTTTCTTTTCTTCTGATGATAAAGGTTCGTATACAGATGTGATCTGGGCTTTCGTCTGATCTATGAGAGACATAATCGTATTTTCATCCATTGAAAATATCGTGTTATTATTCTTCTCATTTAAGTATTCTAACAGACCTTTTGTTGCATCTATATCAGACATGAACTCTAAAAATCCAAGAGCTGCTTTTACCCTTGAATCATCCAAAATTCTCTCTCCCATATCATACTGAGATAAGATGTTGTATTCGGAAAGAAGTCGTGAAATACCAGCTAATGTACTTCTTTTTGAAGAAATAACAGCAATTTCCTCCGGCTTTGCTTTTCCAGATTCAATTAACTGTTTGATCCATTTTACAATATAAGTTCGTTCATCGGTTTTATTGTCAAACGCAACAAAGGAAGGCTTCTCTCCGGACGGACCTTTTCCAGACTTCATTTCCTTTACCAAGCGTTTTTTATTCTGCTTGATATAATTGTCGCTTGCTTTTACGATTTCGCCTGTAGAACGATAATTTGTTGTGAGTGGATAATAAGTAACTGGTTCTCCGATCTTTTCCTCAAAGTGTACAATGTTTTCCGGTGATGTTCCTCTGAATCCGAAAATTGACTGCGAATCATCTCCTACTACGAGAAGAGATTTAAACTTTGTGGTTTCAATCATATACCGTAAGAACTGTATCTGGTAATCGTTGGAATCCTGAAACTCATCTACAATGATATGAGAATAATCAAACAGGGATGTGACATATTCCTGATCAATATTCATCAGTTTTTTTACCAAATTATTTTGATCTGAATAATCAATATAATGATTGGCTTTCATTAACTGAGCAAATCTTTCCGCTGTATCCCATAATTTTTCCAGTCCTTCTACCGTTGTTACTTTTGCATCCCTTGTGTGCTGTTCAAGACAATACCATTCCATGTATTGCTCTTTAGAAAGACCGTTATCTCTAATCAACTTGATCTGTCGATAGAGGTATTTTGCAGCCCCAATTACGGAACTATTCATTTCCATATGTGGATTTTTGTAGTCAAGTCCTTCGATCTCATTATCCCAATCTATAGCCTGCAAGCAAATATCATACTGTTCGATGTCGTCTGCTAAAATTGGTTTTTCTGTAAATCCAAGATCTTCGTAATACCGATCAATAATTTCCTGCCCCATTGAATTAAAAGAAGCAATCTTGATTTTTTTTACATCAATCGGTAATCCATATGCGTCTTTTACAATTTTCCCGATACGATCAACTAAGACCGAAACCGCAGCTCTTGAAAATGATATGATCGCAATATCTTCCGGCTTTGCACCGCTTCGTAACAGTTTGGCAACCCTTATTGCAATACTATGGCTCTTTCCCGATCCTGCACCAGCGTTCGACACGCAGATTCCTTCGTTGAAATCCACAATTCGCTGCTGCTCTTTTGATACGGAGAGGTCAGACAATACCATTTTTTTGACTTCATTCTGATTCTTGGCTACCGGTCTGTGATTGTAATGACAAAGTTCTGTGAACTCACACTTGTTGCAAGTGTCAACTGAACAATGCTCTGGTTCTTCACCTTTCAACCACCAATTCAATGTCTCTTTGTATGCATCCAGTATTTCTGTTTTTTCTGGAACTCCATTTTTGACATCTACTAATATCCATGCTCTGTTATCCCCCTTTGTAGAAGATGTAGAGCGAACCGCTTCCGCCCAAGAACGTGAAAAATCTCCGTTTTTATCCTTGTCTGTCTTTAACGCATCTGAAACTATTTTCAGTGTTCCGCATCCATTTGGAAGCAATGAGATTCCGTACAACAACATTCCAAGTCCTGGCATATTCTTCCACAGACTATTATTTTTAACATTACCTCTTGATCCTGCTGTGTACTTCTGTTTTCCTGTTGTGAACAGGATCAGTTCAATGGTTGTCTTATTGGTTTCCGGATCGGTTGTCTTGTAAACAAAGTCTGGTTTCGCTTCAATCGTTACTCCAGAAAAGTTAAAACTTTTCTTTGTCATTTTAGATGATCTTCTACTATCTGCATCTAAGTATTTATTCACGATTGTTAAAACCTCTTCTGTCTGTAGTTCTCTTGTCAACTCCGATGCCGCAGGAACATTTGCCATAGAAGCCTTGATAAATTCATTTACTTCTGTTCTACTAGCATTTTCGTATTTGTATTTTTCTACCGCCTTTCTTGTTACCCTTGTTCGTAAAAATTCCGGCTTATCAAGAGCCTTCACTTTCACATTATTGAGTTTTCTCTTTCTCATACACATGTTATCCGCTAACATGAAAGCACTATTAAATACCATATTTTCTCTCCTTTTTTCTTGTTCCCTATTTGGGATAATTTATTAGTTACATCTATATATTACGAATCGTTACAAAAAAAATATAATAAAAAAAAGATGGGATAATCCCATCTTTTCAAATACCACAACGATGCAATCTTTGACTGTCAAATCCATAGTCCTGCTTTTTGAAAATTTCCATCTTGGTCTTTGATCGTAATTCCATCTAAATCCATCCGTTCTATCGTATCTACCATGATATATCCATTGTCAGCCATAACCTGATCTCCACACCTGATATACTCACCCTCAAACATTCTTGATTGATCTGCCTGAATGTAAACCGGAACATTTTTATATTCTGAATTTTTTGTCTGAAAATTAACATAGATATAGCCACCATAATACTGTATCATTGAAATTTCATGTATTTTCCCTGTCAATGCATATTCATTTGTCGATAATGCAATTTTAGCCTTTTCTCCGACCATGATCGGAAGCTCTACATATTGTGCTGTTTTTTCTTCTCTTTCACCCATTACCTGTCATTCCTCCTTCGGTAACTCTTCTTTACTTATAACACCAAGTTTTAAAAACGCATTTATTTTATATGATTCTACGTTCTTTAGATTCAGCATCTTATCCTTTTCAAGCAGAACCCAGACACCAAGTTTTTTTCCATCCTTATTTACATATCCAAATGGAATGTCCTTTACTGATCCATGTTCTAATGCATATTGCCTTAAAGCTATATACTTTGTCTGCCATTCTTTACTCCACATAAAACCAATTTCATCCAATAATCGGATCTGTTCTGCAGATAATCTTTTTTCCTCTTTCTTTCTGGAATAAGACCGTCTTTGATCCATGCACCAGCTTTCAAGTCCGGCTTCTTTCTCATTGATATAACCATATTTTTCAAAGCTCTGTTTCGCCTTATTGTAGTTGTCCATCCAGTTTACACGGTTTTTCTTTTTCCATACAATCCCCATGGATTCGTATTTTTCAACCAGTAGTTGATCCATCTTGTTATTTTTATATCTGGCTTTTTCGTTTGTAATGTATACTCCAAGATTGATTCCATCTTTTGTAATATAATCTCTTCGCAGATCGAGATTGTTGTGTTTTTTATAATACCTCTGACATACAACAAGCCACTGTTCTCTTGTTATACTAATATCCTTTCCACTCCATCTCATCCCTTTTTTATTCAGTTGGTCTATGGTTATTCTGTCCAAAAAGCCATAATTGGGATAGAAATATTCGTTTTGTACAATATTGTAACTCATGTTGTCTTTGGAACATTCCACTCCACTAAGAGTATCGTTTTCTTCCGCATATACTTCTAGTTTCTTTAATGCCTGATCAAACACCTCTTTTTTAACACCGTGATCTTGATCCGGCAAATATTTCGCATAAGTAAATTTTAGACCTATATCCCGATACCTCTGGATAAATTCCTTCGTTAAAATTCCATGTTCTTTTTTCTTATATTCTTTCAGAATGGCTACCAAGTGTTCTGTCAGTCTTTTATCATCCCAGATCAGGTCCTTGTTCTCTATTACTGGATCAAGGGTTTTATATTTTTTATAATACTGTTTAGCACTCTGATAACCACTATCACTGTAAATAACATCTGCTTTACGTTTCATTTATGATTCTCCATTTCTTATTGCTTTTTTCATATCTCTATAAAGTTTTGGATATTGAATCACCAGATTGATTGTTTCGTTACTTCCACTTTGTTTTGTTCCGGTAAAATCTCCTGCTCCACGCATTTGCAAATCTTTTTCCGCTAAATAGAATCCATTTGTTGATTCGCACATGGATAAAAGTCTTTCATTCTTCGTGTCTGAGGATTGCAAAATACAATAACTCTGTAATGAATTACGTCCTACTCGTCCTCGGAGCTGATGAAGTCCGGATAATCCAAATCGGTGTGAACTCATAATTGCTATCACTGTCGCATTTGGCACGTTTACACCAACTTCGATAATAGTCGTTGCGATCAGTACCTTTATCTCTCCACTCTGGAACCGCTCCAGAATCTCAATTTTTTCTTGTTCCTTCATCTTTCCGGTGATTGCTGCCACTTCGGTATGAAATCTTCCAAAATAATCACTTGCTTCCGTGTACACTGCTTCCACCGACTTGTAATCCGGATCATCTTCTACATCCTCTTTATCCTCAATTTTAGGACAGACGATGTAGCATTGATGCCCTTTATTTATTTCAAGCTGCATAAATTTGTAAATAGCGTGTGTATTATTTATGATAGCTGTTTTAATCGGTTTCCTTCCATTTGGTATAGTTGTGATCGTATAAAGATCTAACGCATCGTCATATAGTGTCATAGCAAGGCTTCTTGGAATCGGGGTTGCACTCATTGTTACCGAATGTACCCCTTTTTCTGCCTTTTTTCGCAAGTTTTCTTTCTGGATCACGCCAAATTTATGTTCCTCGTCCATGATCGTTAAAGCAAGGTTTTTAAATTTCACACTGTCTGTAATAACCGAATGTGTACCAATTACAAAGTCGGTTTCTCCATTCTCAATCTTTTTTAATACTTTTTTCTTTTCTGATGCCTTCATTTCTCCGCTTAAATAAACCGCTTCCAGTCCAAAAGGTTTCAAATATCGTTGCATTTCATCATAATGTTGTTTCGCAAGCACCCCTGTTGGAGCCATCAGTACAGACTGATACCCATTATCACTCATTGCAAGCATTAATAACATGGCACAGATTGTCTTGCCGCACCCAACATCACCCTGTATCAAAGCATTAATTCTTTTTCCTTTTTTTGTGTTATACACAAGTTCAGCTATTACATGTTTTTGATCTTCGGTAAGTTCATATGGCAGACTGTCTATTACCTGATTGCATTTTGTCAGCTTCGATGCCTTAAAGTCGGATTTTCGATTGATCTCTATTTCATCCTTTGCCATTTGAACGATCAAATGATATAACTGGTCAAATATGATCCGCTTTTTCGCTTCTAAAATATCTCGTTCTGATTCCGGATGATGGATTTTGTATAGCATTTCTGCTTCTGAAATTACCCCGAATTTTTTTCGGAAACCTTCAGATACAAAATCTTCCCATTCCTTACATGCGAGAGCGTTATCTATACTCTTTCCCAGATAATCAGCAGACATTCCTTGGATGTTGCTGTAAAAGGGAATAATCTTGAACACTTTATTAAAATCTGTTTCGACAAGATCTGGGTTCACGATCTGATAACCGAAGTTGTTTATGGTCATTGTTCCACAGATCGCAACGTCCATATCTCTTAGCTGCCATAGCGTACGATATATGTAAGGTCGGTTAAACCAAACGACTTTTACCACCTTCAAGCTGTTTCTTTCAATACCTGTAACCTCTACCCTTGTCGTTTTCGACTGGTATTTATCAATATCTTTTATGGTAATGATAATTGAACATTTATCTCCATCTTTATACTCATTCAGATCCTTATATTGCCTGTAGTCTTTATATTTTATTGGATAAAAATGCACAAGTTCTTCTACGCTACTGATTCCTTTTTTATTGAATTGGTTTATTTTTTTTTCTGAGATGTCGATTTCCGATAATAACATAGCCTATTTTTATCCTTTCTATTTTCTAATTAATTTTACCACTTTTTAGAGTGAAATGTCAAATATATTCCTGTTATATTTTTTAAAGTGCGATTCGTATTATATCTGTGTAATCATTTTTAAGGAGTTGAGATTATGTCAGAAATTAGACTTTGCAAAAAAGAACACCAGATTTTGTCCTATATATATCAGCTACGCACGTTATCCTTTCATCAGATTTTTCATTATCTGTTTTTACCGGATGGCTGCAGCGAATCCTACTGCTCTAAACTATTAAAAACCTTGGTTTCTACCGGACTGATCACGAAACAAGGTTTTTATAAGACTGACTGTTATTATTTCATAACGACTAAGGGAATTTCATGTCTGAAAAATTATGGAATCCTTTCTTTTGGAAAAAAAGATAATATCCCTTATTATCCAGATCGGTATTTGATCGCATCAAAGATCAAAATGGAAGAAAAGATTATCTCCCACCAATTATCTTTGAATAACTTCGCCCTTTCTTTCCGTCATAATTACCCATCTGATTTTACTTATTATGATGAAAAATTTGTCTCCCAAATTTTCTCAAACATTCGACCGGATGGAATTATAAAACTTGGAAATGATTATTTTTTCCTTGAAATGGATATGTGTTCTGAAAGAAAAGCACTTTTGATTGAAAAATGGAAAAACTACAGAAGTTTTCTTACCTCACAGGACACTTACAAGGTAAATGGCTCTATCAAGGTATTATTTATTCTTGGGGGAAGAAACCAGTTGTTTTCTACTAGAACCAAAAACCTACAATCCTATATTATCGAAAATTTATGGGATATACTTTGTCCTGATTCCGATTTTTATATCGGTTCTTTTGAAACGCTATATCCATTGATGATTAAAAAGACTTTTGATCCGAGATCCTTTTTTTCTTATGGTTTTACTGTCAACCGTGGAACTTTTAATGAAGAATTATTATCCAGATACCATTTCGATTACTACATCAGTAAGTTAGATGATAATGGTCAGATTATGGTTGAGAATAAGATGCCATTGGAGTTCGTAGTGGACGATTATTCCTGTAAAAGTTCGTATGTTTTGTATAAGATGCAGGCTTTTCCATCGTTTCAGTCCACTTTCCAGTTCTTAACCGGAAGGACGATCCGATACTTAATCCTTGTTCGGGATGAACAGGATGCGGTCGAATTGTTAAGCCATTTAGATTTTGATGCAACAAAGTATTTATTTACTACAGGTAAAAGACTTACCAAAGATTCGTTTTACGATGCCTGTTTTAGCGTAAAAAATGATGGTTCTATATTCCATTTCTCTGAGAATGATTTTCGGGTTCCTGTTTTTGAAGCAAAACTATCGTGTTTTTGATTGAAACCGTATTTTTTGAGAATCCTATTCTTTGAAAAAAATTCCTTTTATTACTTATATTTTTTGTTGTGTTCTTCGTAATATTTAATTGTACAAACTAAATATCTCAAACGAGAACAAGAACATTATAAAGGAGCGTAAGATTATGGAGAAAAGAGATGTAAAAGAAGCTATTTTTGATAGCGAAAAAAAGAAAATGTTGGGTGATATGGCTGAAAGCATGGTAAGAGCCGGGGTAAAGAAAGCAGGAATTGATTACGACAATGCAATCAACCGCTTAAATCAGGTGGATACTGCGGGTATTGTCGATATTCACTGTCATGCCCCACTTTGCAGCATTGATTTTGGTCTGATTTCGGATATACCGACAGGGATTCCATCTACATGCCACGATTTTGTTTTGAACCACAGTTCCAGTAGATTTGTGTTATCCATTTTTCCAGAAGAAGAAAAAATGGTCAACAACATTTATGGAAGGCTTAGAAAACATCACAGAAAATGCTGCATCGGTGAAAAATCACAGTACATGATTCCTGACGTTTTCGTATCAGAGTTTATGCCTTATTACAATGAGCAGCTCACAGTTCATTTACAGGCTGTTAAAGATCAGATCAAGAAGTCATACTCTGAAAGATTGACCGAATTTGCTACTCAGGTTTTAGATGTATCAGAGGGTATCTTTTCGGGAAAGAAAAATGGTCCTGAAACCATAAATAATATACATTGCCAGCTTGACTACTTCAAAAATATGAGTGTTAATTCATATTTATCCAAGCTGAATGTTGACTTGGAAACAAACTTCCCTTCAAACATTATTTCCGATCCGGATTTAAGAGATTTCTTTATCAGAGAACGTCAGGCTTATCTTATTTCCGGGGTGAACGATTTTTGTTATTCCATTTGTGAAAGATTATGGGAAGGTATAACTTCTTATTTGATTACAATTAACAACCCGAATGTAACATCAACACTTCCTGTTGAACATTCAAAAACAGCTTTAAGAAACAAATGTGATGTTGCAGAAAAAAACAATGTAGCTCAGTTCCCTTTCATCACAGAAGCGATCTCTTATGCTAGGTCAGCGATCAAGGAACTTGATGTTTCAGATGCCAACGATTTTTTAGTTGGTGCATTGTCCTTGCTGTATTGTTCGATTCGGGATCTTGAACTGCCAAATAATGATAGTAGTAAATGGACTGCAGGCAGTGATAGTAGTAAAAGTCTTTTCAAGCAGCTTAAATTACCGAAAAATGTCCCAAGCTGGCTTACGGTTGACCTGTTGTTGGATTGATAAGGTAAACTCTAATCAAAAAAAAGGAGATTCCATATTCATTTATGGAATCTCTTTCTTTTATTTTCCAGTAGTGGAATTTTTAGAATGAAGTTTCTTTCATACTGTTGGTTAATTCATCGTACTGCAGTAAGCTACCATTTTTATCATAGCCTTTTTTCATTCTTTCTATCGTTGAAACATAAAATACGCAGTCGGACGGAAGTTCTTTTAACACCAGTTTCGTAATATCACTGACTGCTGAATCATCCTCTGTAATGATCAGTATGGATGGCTTGATCATATCCTTATTAAAAAAGTATTTCTGCCAGCCATTCGTTCTGAAAAACGATCCCAACGTCTTAAAACGATCCGTTAAATCCGATTCTTCTGTACCATATAACACAACCTCAGTAATAATATCTTTGTATACCGGTGGTTCTCCTTCATACTTTAATTTGCAGACATTATTAACCCTTATAATCTCGTTACGCATTACCATGGTCGGTAAAGGTCTGTAAATCTGTAAATTACCAAGACTTCTCATTTTGAGATAATGTTCCGTACTTATGATCATTCTGCGGACGTTCATGGAACTCATACATGGAGATCCGGTATTCCATTTCACCTCATTTTCTGGATAATACACATATTTATCAAGTAATATTCTTCCACCAGATGTCAGACAATAAAAATATTTTGCATCCTTTTCTTTTGGAATCTGTTTTGTCTTATTGTATCTACTTTCTTTGGTGCAAAGGGCAAATCTGTTCAATAATACATTAATGAAACATTTTTCCAATCTTTTCGCTGCATCTTCAATTCCTTCTAATTTACAAAATTCCAAAACCTGTTCTTCGTCTGTGATCAGTGCTTTATATACAAAATTTATGATCTTTAAATCTTCATCATCTATAATATTGTTTTCATATAGGCTTGCAGTTGCCGCTTCATCAATATTTAAAACCTTTTTGTAATAAAAGATCTGTTTGTAATTACCGTCACATTCACCTTCTAAAAACTTATCTGTTTTCTTTATATACTGTTCCATTTTTACCACTCCTTAACATTCTGCTCGGTCTATAATGTAGCCTTTTAACCTTTTTCTTCCGTTTCCATCCACCTTTTTCGTCCGGATCTTGACCAAAACAAATTCCTCTGTTTTGATCGTATCGACATAAGTAGGAACATTGCATAAAACATCACATTCCGGAGCAATATTCACATAGATTCTGTCGATATAAGAACCTGTTACCCGACCTTTGTATACATTCCCTATACTTATGTTTGAAAAATCAATAATGGATGCTTCACCGACAAACGGTTTTTCTGGCTGTAATAAGATTTCTGAGTTGTCTTTAAATTTCAACAACTTCACCTTTATCTGATCATGTTTATTGTAAACTTCCCTGATTGCTGTTCCGTCCGTTGAAAAATTATGATTTCGCATAAAGCCATAAATCCCATTTATGCTTATAACTGCTCCATGTACGGATTGATAGATGATAATTCCATCTAGGACTTCTCCTGCCTTTAATTTTTCAACGATCGTTGCTTTCTTGATCTCATATGCACGTTTCATGGAACCAAAACAAACATCCGTTTCCGGTTCATAATCCTTTACCGTAAAGGAAACTTCCTCTCCTATTAATGAGATCAAGGTCTTTGCAAAAGGAAAATTGACACATTCATCTTTTTCAATAAAAACCGGATTTTCGTTGCAATCAACGATGATACAATCTGGTTCTGTTCCTTCCGTTCTCCGACAGTATTTTACTTTACCACGAAGTATTACGTTTGCTTCTTTTGCTTTTGCAAAATCCATCTTCATAAAACAACCACTCCTTTCTTTTTTTCATACCTTTCGCATGATTTTTTTGAGATGAAATACATATTAAGTATATAATTATTTTCCACTTTTTTCAATTTTTTTTACTTTTTATACGCAAATACTTTCCTTCCCTTATTGTCTTATGTTGACTTTTTAATATATGTGTGGTATACTATTGTATATTATAGAAAGGACTTTGTTATTATGGATTCATTTCGTGTTTTATATAAAGTTGATCATGTTTTATACCGGAATACAGAAAATAATTTCTGTATCTTAAAGGCTAAAAACGTGGAAATAGAACCAAATCAGGATAAATGTTTAAAAACCTACATCATCAAAGGTGTTTTTTCCGGCATACAGGAAAGCGACACCGTAAAAAGTATCTGCACATGGGTAAATGATCCGAAATATGGATGGCAGCTTGCTTCTGAGTTTGCTATGCTGCAGCCGCCATCCAATGTATCAGGCATACGGAATTTCTTATTAAAACATGTGTCTGGGGTTGGTCTTACTACAATCAACCGTGTTATCGCTATGTATCAAAGCCAAACACTTGAAAAAATCAAAGAAAGCCTTTCTAATCTCACCTGTATTCCCGGTGTTTCTCCTAGAAAAGCGGAATTGATTCGATCTCAGGTGCTAAAAAATGAGAAAATGGAAGAATTGGCTGCTTATCTGTTCCAGAATGGTATCACAAATTATAATGATGTTGTAACCATCTACGATGCTTTAAAAGATGATGCAGTGTTAAAATTGAAAACAAACCCATATTGTATCTGTGATTGTACTTCTATTTCAAGACTTCCGCTGGCTGATAAATTAGCTCTGGGTTCTGGGATGAAAGCAGACAACCCAATTCGTATCGAAAAACTTGTATACTATTATTTGTATATAAAAGCCTTTGAGACCGGAAACATGTATGAATATTTTTCTTCTATCGTTACTCATATTGTACCGTTATTGCAGAAGCGAAACCTGTATATCGACCATTTATCGAAAGAAATGATCGAGGTTGCGATCAAGTCTTTATCTGGGCTGAACCAGATTCATACGATTACAAATGAAAAAACAGGCGAACAACAGGTATTTCTATCATTTCTATATCGGATTGAATACGGAATTGCAGATTTTGTCAAAAATCTTAATACCAGTTCTGATTCCTGTACTGAGGATGATAAAAACAAATTTTTCAAACAGTATATAAAAGATACTGGAATTATACCGGATGAAAAACAGGAACAAGCAGTAATAAACGCTTACACCAATCGACTTTCTATCTTGACAGGAAATCCCGGTACTGGAAAAACACAGACGGTAAAAGCTATTATTTCCTTTATCGAATATATGAAACCAAATGTATCAATCGGTCTTTGCTCCCCAACTGGTAGGGCTGCACAAAGAATGACAGAATTAACCGGATGTCCTGCCATGACGATTCATCGTTATCTTGGGCTGTATGGAGAAAATACCGAGATCGGGACTGATATTACGGACGATTATGTGATTGTTGACGAATCCAGTATGATTGACGCTCCACTTTTTTACAAGCTGTTGCTTGCAGTATCGAGGTCAAAAGCCGCACTCGTCCTAGTCGGTGACAAGGATCAGTTAGCCCCTGTAGGACCCGGCTTACCGTTTAAAGAAATGATTGAATCCGGTGCAATTCCTACTGTGGTATTAAATAAACTGCATCGTCAGGCAAGCCAAAGCCAGATTAATCTAAATGCGAAAAAGGTATTATCTGGAGTAGACGGAGTTACGGATCGGCTGCTATGTGATCGTGCAAAACAGGATTTTTTTCTTTATCCATTAAGAAATGCATCCGATATTAGAACCACTATCATACGCATTATTGATTCCCTGCTTTCTCTTGGAACAAATATCTCAGATATTATAGTTTTATCCCCAATGAAAAAGTCTGCACTTGGCACTTGGGAATTAAATCGGATGATACAAGACCATGTTAATCCTGCTTCTGCAAATAAGGTTGAAGTTACAGCACATAACTTTATTTTTCGTGTCGGAGATAAAGTTATGCAGATTAAAAACAACTATGAAACCGAATGGACTATTAACCAAAACAATAAACTGGAAAAAGGATTAGGTGTATTTAATGGAGATCTTGGGGTAATACAGGCTATCGACAAAGCAGAAGAAAAACTGCAGATCGGGTTTGATGATGGCAGAGTTGCTATTTACACCTTCGCTATGTTAAGCGAACTGGAACTTGCTTACGCTATGACAGTGCATAAGGCACAGGGTACAGAAATTGGATGTGTAATCATGCCTGTACATTCCTGTCTGGTTAATCTGTCAAGAAATATTATATATACCGCAATTACCAGAGCCAGAGAGCGTTTTATTATTCCCGGTGATCCAAAAGTATTGTATAATGGAATCAATAAAACTGATAATCTCAAAAGAAATACGGACATTAATTTCTTGTTAAATAAGTGATAAAAGAAAGGACATTCATCTCATGCAAACAAAAAACTATAAAACCCCATCTGGTCGGGGCTTGCTTGTGGCAGAAAAGTCATCTGCCATGAATGAAATAAAAAATGTTTATTTTAAAATCAAAGACCAGTTACCTTTTTCTCTTGATTTTACCTGCTGTGCCGGACACGTTATTGAACTTGCACCACTTAACAGCTATCGGGATGATTGGGGTAGCCCTTATAAAAAAGAAGTTCTACCCATTATTCCTACAGATTCTTTCCCAGAATGGAAATATATCGTTTCAAAACATAAATTCTTTGATTCGATCGAAACCTTAGTGAAAAACAATCACTATGATTTTGTCATAAATGCGGGTGATGCAGGACGCGAAGGACAGTTGATACAGGAACGAGTTTATCATTTCTTAAAAATCTCCTGTCCAATCTACCGTTTCTGGGCGGACGATCTGACGGAAGAAACAATAAAAAAGACCTTTTACCATCTAATACCAAATGAAGAATTTAAAAACTTGACAGATGCCGCCTATCTCCGGGCTTATTCCGATTTTCTTGTCGGCATCAATTTTTCAAGGGCTGCCACACTTTCTCTAGAGCGGAATACTGTGATCGGTCGGGTTATGACTGCTGTTTTATCTTTAGTCTGCAGGAGAGAAAATGAAATTGATTCTTTTGTTCCATCAAATTATTATCAGGCAAAGAGTACATTCGTAAATAATGGCGTTTCTTATGTTGGATATTTGATAAATAAGGACCCATTATCTGAGATTGCAAAAAACAGATATGCATTTAAGACCGAGGATGAATTAAAGCAGATATTGAAGGATTTGCCGAAACAGGGTGAGATCACAGAACGAAAAGAACAACAAGCTATATCTTATGCCCCTCATTTATATAACCTTACGGATCTACAGAAGGATTGTTCAAAAAAATTCAACTACGCTCCAAAACTCACGCTTGCAACTGCACAAAGCCTGTATGAAAAGAAGCTGCTCTCCTATCCAAGAACCGAAAGTCGTTTTTTAACAACTGCTTCTGCAAAGGATAGCTTGGTTATTTTGAGAAAACTAGCTGTACTTCCAGAGTTCGCACCTTACATCGTTAATATCTTTGGAAATAACGAACATCTGGCAAAAGTATTATCATCCAAGAAATATGTGAATGATAGTAAAGTTTCCGATCATCCTGCCTTGATCCCGACTGGTGTTATACCGGATTTTAGTTCCCTGTCAAAAGAAGAAAAAAATATTTTTTCCCTGGTGTTAAAAAGACTGATTGCGATATTTATGCCTCCTTATGTTGCCTGCCTTACCACAGTTACGACTGCTTGCGGATCTTTGAACTTTGAAACCAAAGGGCTAAGAACCGTTCAAAATGGATGGAAAGACTTATATCCAGATGGTAATAGCGGAGCCAATAAGGATAACAATAAGGGAAATTCTGACTTTAACAGTAAAATTCCACCAGTGTCAAATGACAAGGCTGTTGTCGTTCAATCCGCAGAGGTTGAAACAAAAGAAACAACACCACCAAACAGATACACCTATGAATCCTTGTTACAGGATATGGAATTTGTTGGAAGAAAGATCACAAATGAAAACTACATCTCTATTCTGAAAGAATGTGCAGGGCTTGGAACTTCTGCAACAAGAGCTGAAATAATAGACAAGTTGTTAAGGGATAAATACCTTACATCTTCCGGTAAAACGCTCTCTCCTAGCATACAGGGAACCCAGTTAATTGATTCTTTATCTGGTTTTGACATTATATCTCCAGAACTTACTGCAAAATGGGAGCTGGCTCTAAAGAGGGTGGAAAACGGAGATCTTGCATATGACACCTATTACTCTGACCTTTGCGATTATGTAAGGGATCAGACCGGAAAATTATTAACACTAACACCTCTTGGTGCTTATTATACCGAACTTTATAACAAATGTCCGAAGTGTAACAGCCAACCTATTATTTATGCAGATGGCTGGAGATTCGCAATCTGTCAGGGTGTAACCGAAAAAGATTCAGATGGAAATAAGGCTTGCGATTTTGTTTTGCCGAAAGAATATTGCGGGAAAAAATTATCAAAGAAAGAAATGGTTGAAATTTTATCCGGTGGAAAATCCAATGCAGCAACCCTAAAATTTAAAAATGGGAAAACCATATATGGATCTGTAGAACTGGATGAAAACCTTAGATTGAAAACATCCTTGATTGAGGTTGGGTTATGTCCTTTCTGTAATCGACATGTTGTTAAGGGTTCAAATTCTTTCTACTGTTCCGGCAATCTCATTAAGGACGAAGATGGTAAGAAAGCCTGTGAGTTTTCTATTTCTAATAAGATTGGTACTACGAAAATCTCTGATTCAGCAATCGCAGAGATTTTGGATACTGGAGAGACATCAAAACCATATACCGTTACTTGGAACAGCGGTAAGACCTATAGTGGTGTCCTTGCTTTGAATAAGGACAAGACAAGGGTAGAAATCAAGGAATTTACCCCGGTTTCGATTATGGATTGTCCATACTGTGATAATGGTACGATTATGGAAGGTGGATTATTTTATTTCTGTAATCATATTGCTCCAACAGGCACTTGCAAATTCAAGATCTATAAACAATACATGGAAGCTAAAATTTCAGTTGCAGACATCAAAAAACTGGCATCTGGAAAAACCATTAAGAAAAAGTTGACATTTAATGGGAAAGAGATTCGGGAAAAAGAATTACATTATGATGCAGATACCGGAAAATTAAAATGGTAAAGAAAACCACCCTACGTTACGTTGGTCTTGTAATCGTAGGGTGGTTTTTTCGATTATAGAGATTCTACATACTTTTTCAAAAATGAGAATAGTGAATTTCCGAGTTTTTCTGGATTCACTCCACAAAAATACGTTTCATACATATTTTTAAATCTTTCCCATAAATTTTCTATTGTACGTTTATCTCCGATCAGAAAATTTATTACAAATATTCTGTTTTTTCTGGCAAATCGAACCGCCTTTTGCACATCTGCTTCATTGCATCCGCTTGGAAGTCCATCTGATATTACAATCAGTATTTTGTTCTCTTCCGGACGCTTTATCAGCTCTAAAGCGGCACAATAGATTGAGTAAGCATCATTATTACATCCTCTTGGGTAATTTCCACTTGCTCGGTAGGATTCTGCATACGATATACTTGCATCGTTATCATCCCATTCCTTTATCACATCATGGTAGACAGAATTTCCAGTTGCATAAAAAGCAACCTCTTTTAAAGGCATAACGTCTTTTAATGTTGATTCTACTTCTGAGAGTGCTTCTATTGCAAGATTTTCCTTGAAACTGGAATCCATAGAACCCGAATTGTCCTTCAAGATATAGCAGCATGTTTCAAGATCTGATGGTATTCCACCTTCTTTAAAGACATTTGGTTTTCCGGTACAGAAAAGTCCGAGTGCATTTACATCTAAAGAACCACTAAACAATTCTACTCGTTCCTCTGTTTCCTTTGCCTTTATGATGTTTTTGATCTTCTGGCGTGTTCTTGATGCCCGGATCTTGATAGGCTCTGATGTCGCTACTTTCCGTTTGTAAGTCTTACTTCTTGCGTTCTCATGGAAATTGGACTGGAATAAGTCTTTGTTTACGGAATTTATATCATCTGCTGTCAATGAATATTTTCCATTTTCCTCGTTCTTGTTCGATAACTCAATTCCTTTTCTTGCCTGCTCTAAATCCTTTGAAATCTCACGGTCTGTTTCCGATTCAATTCCTTCCATTTTATCTGAAAGTATTTCCTCTATAGATTCCTGTATCTGTTCAGATTTTTTCTCTGATCCGGTATCAATTTTGGATTGCATACTTTCATTTAGGTTGGATTCGTTCTGGTCTTTTCTTTGGCTGCTCATCTGGGAATTATCACCTACCATTGTTCCACTAGATGATTCCGATTCACCATCCATCTGATCTTCTGGTGAAGAATCTTCCATTTTGTTTAGCTGCAATGGATTATCTCCGGAATTATTGTCTGCTTTTTGATACTTCGTTCCGTTATCTTCATTGCCATCCTTACCCTGTTTCGTTTTAGATGCGTCTGTATCGCTTTCTCCCGGCTTTTCTCCCATTTCTGGACTATTTGTACCGGATTCATCATTTTGTCCGTTATTTGAGCCTTTATCCGGCTTTGAACCCATATCGTTTTCAGACACTTTTCCTATCTGGCTGCTTTTCTTTTCAGACTGTCCATCTTTCGGTGTCTGTTCCTGCTCTGATTTACCTTCATTGCCATTACTTGAACTGTCACCATTTGATTCGGGCTGCTCTTGGGGTTCTTTTCCCTGATCCTTTTTTGTTCTAAGGTCGATGATATAATCCGGTTTTTTTCCTGTATTATCTCCTTCTTCCTTTGCATTATCCGTTAAGATTGCAATAATGGGACCATTTGGCTGCTCGTTTCCAGTTTCATTTGCTTTATAATTGCTTGCATTTGAATTGTTCTGCTCCATCAGTTTCCTTAATGCTTCTACTAACATTCTCTTTTCTTCTTCTGTTAGCTTGCTGTCAAACCGATCTACAATATCTGGGGCTATGATCTTTATGATTTGTTCTACATACTGTTTTCCCTCAGATAATGTATTGGATGCAACGAAGGAACCAATTAAGGGTTCGCACTTCTTCATATTGTTTACAACCGTTGTGCTTGCCCTGTTTTCAAAATCCTTTGGATAGATCCCCATTGTTGCAATAATATTTAAAGCATCCAAATAGGCTATCAACACATCTTGGTATGGCTCTCCCTGATCTTCATTCCAGTTCTTGATTCTGTACCAATCCCTATGTTTTTTCAGACCCGGTTTTTTATTACACAAGATGTTTTCAATCCTGCCATCTTCGATACAATTCATTAATTCGGACATATAGAAAAAAGCCATCTGTTGATTCAAGTTAATGTTCTTTCCTGCAGCTTCCTTTCCTAAAATTTCAACTCCGCTTGTAGCACACTCTCTGTACTTTTCATCATCCGTATATAAAACATGGGAACATTCATGGTAAAGTAAGAACTTCAACACTCGTAGTAAATCTTTCAAACTCATATGTATGGCTTCTTTGTTTGTCACCGATACCATGATAATGTCCGAGTTGTTGGTGTATGATCCTTCATCCCCAAGTTTTACATATAATGAAAATCGGTTCATCATGGCTGAACCGAGATAAGAATAAGCAAGTTTTACAAGTATCGCATTTTTTACCTGCTCAACCCATTTTGTTAATTTGTCAATGTTCATTTCTTTTCCTTTCTAGGTGCTATAAGATTCTACCCTTATAGCACCATGCTTCTTATTTTCCTGCAACTTTTACTTGATCTGATTGTCTACAGCTTCCATCAATACCTCTAACTCGTCACTGTTTTGTACTGTATTTACTACACATTCCTCAACAGCTTCGGTGATCGTATATCCAAGTGATATTGCTTCTACTGCACGCTTGAATCCTCTGACATTCAGACTTCCTTCTGATACCTGACCGGAATCCACCAAATTCATAAACTCCCCATAGATATTGTTAAGAGTTGTATAGGTTTCATCCGGTAATGGGAAGATCGGTTTTGCCTGCTTTAACAGAGCGGTTATATTCGGTGTCTTATCAAGGATGATGCAATCACATCTTGACATCAACGCTCCATTTTGCTGCTGAGTTCCGATGTATTCCCCACCAAGCGTATTCTGTGTTGCTCCAACGATCAGGCTTTTCGATATAGGTACATTTCCCATATCGGTGATGTACATATAATCTGTGTGTCCGTCAATAATATCGTTGATTGCTGATGCTAACGTGTTAGGATCAGAATAATTCATCTCGTTTAAAAGAAGTATTACTCCAACCCCTTCATTTGCAAGCATCATAGCCTTTGTGATCTGCCCTGGAGAAAGCACCAAGGATGGTGACATTGCCTTACTGACCTTTTCTACAAATTCTGATGCTTCGTCTAACCACTTATATCCATTGTTGTCAATATTGGCTGTGACGGATAAAAATGCACTTGCTCCATCTTTATTGATTCCGTCTTTCAACGTATTATCGGTACTGGCATGACCGAAAATATCTGCACTTGTCATTCTCTTTGAACAGGTCAGAGAGATCAACTGACAGTTTAGCAGCCATGCAACTGTTTCCCAAGCGACATTTTTTCCTGTTGATTTATGTCCTTGTAAGATCAGGTTATGACCACAGATGATATGGACAAGCATTTTCTCAATCAGTTTTTTTGTCGCTGATCCGGTATTTCCAACCCCTTTGTAAGTCGTTTCCGGTTTTTTGATGTTACATCCATCTGGCTGCCTACGAATCTGATTCAGATATAGTAAGAAAATCGGGTTTTCCTTTAATATCCCTTGTGATTTTAAATAACGCACACGTTCATCCAGTTCTGCTTCTTCAAGAATCCCAAGGTCTATAATGTCCTTTTCATCCCTGATCCCAAGGTTGTTTACTGTCGTCTTTTTACATTCAGCTTCGGTTTCTTTTTCAACGACTTCTAAAATCAAAGCCTTTCCGGTTTTTCCAACGATATAACACACGCAATTTTTTATAGCTTCTAGTTCCTCTATTGCTGCATATGTTATTTCTACTGAATCTTTCACTTCCTTTTCGCCGCCTTTGTTGTCCTTGCTTGAAATTTTGGCTACAAGGTCGTTTTCCTGACACGAAGGATTCTTATAGACCGCATATCTTTTCCCTGAAAGTCCGGTGCTAATTTGTTCTTCCTTTATATACACCTGATTTTCACTGTTTCGCTCAGAATACATATTGTAATCTTCTGCATTAGAAAAGAAATCATTAATAGATGTTGTGTCAAATGATTCTCCTTTTAGATATTTTGTTGCTTTTAAATAAATTTTCTTCTCTTCCATTTTTTCGCTCCTTTTTTTGTTCCCTATTTGGGTTATTTTGTTCTACATGTATATAATACGAACATCTAGGGAAAAATAATAAGTAGGTCTGTATTTTTTTAAAAAAGATAAAAAAAGATGCTGTCATGTTCCATACAACATCTTTTTTTCGTTAATCATATTTAACTGAAACCTTTTTTGCTTTTTGTTTCGGTTTTGCGTTCTGGATTGGAATACTTCCATTGCCAGACTTTGCTCTATTCCCTATTCTTTCATAATAGAACTTCTCGTAAATCTTCTGTTTATTTCTAATTTCTTCCTCTTCCAGTTCTATCTGTTTTTGCTCTACCTCATTCTCATAATTTTCTATGAACTCATCTATTTGCTTTTTCAAGCCTTTATCAATAAATGCTGCAATTCCATCTCTGGCTCTTTGCAAGGTACTGTCTTTGACAATACTATAGGTGATCTCAGAAAACTCCTTATAAGCAAGATTTGTTCCTGTATATAAACTTTTAGTTGTTTCTATATAGGTTGTTGTTTCGGTTGAACCTCTCTGCATATTCCCAATAAGGGAAAATTTAGGATTACTTTCGCCTTTTCTTTCCTCAACAACATCTACTTCACCGAACAGCTTTTCATAATACTCACGATCTTTAGCTGAAATGCCCGGAAAAACAACATTATTTCTTGCGTTTGATGAAATACTCTCTAGTAGCTTTTCGTTGTTTTTTCCATTTCCGAGTTCCGACCTTGCCTGCGTTGCCATTGTTACGGAAATCCTATAACTTCTGCCCTGTTCAAGCACTGGGGTAAATGATTCTGTTACAAATTTTTGAGCTTCATCAATCATCAGATAGTTGACCTTTTTTCGATACTTCTTTTTTCTTCTGAACGCTGCAGCTTGATAATTGAAGATAAAGAAATATCCCAAATAGGACGACAGTTCCCCCAAAGCTCCCTGTTCTGTTGAAATAAAAATACACTGTCCATTTTTTAAGGCTTCATCAAAATTGATCTGCGACTTCCCATCTTCCGGGTTCAAGACCTTTCTTAAATACTTATTCTGTATCAATTTGGATACCTGTGTTCTAATTCCTGACGTATTTTTATATGTGATCGAGGTTTCCTTGTAATATTCATTCATAAAGTAGCTTGCGACATCTTCATTTTGCTTCTTTACACTCTCGTCAATCGTTGGAAGCTTTGTGAATTTTCTTATTAATTCTTCTCCTCTCCGATTCGGATTATTTAATATATCTGACAATGTTATGAGTGTTGCTGGCATTTCCGTTCTCTTTGTTTGTGGATTGTAATATGCTTCTTCCAGTCGTTTTACAACCATCAGTGAATTTCTAATCAATACATCTGCCAAATCTTTAAAATACGTCTGGGAATCCGGTGTTAATAACTGGAATGTGGTTGACAATGTTTCTACTACCTGATCCTCTACTCCATCTAACACATTAAATGACGGACAGTTCGGATCAATCGGGTTAAAAAGTATTGCATCCTTTCTATTGTATATTTTACAGAACCCATAAGCTGTTTCTGCAAAATCCCCTTTCGGCTCCATGATCGTAACTCCACGATTTTTAACAACATCCTGTAATGCGATAGGGATTAGAACCTGAGATGTCTTACCACAACCTGTAGGTCCATCTACGAACATATGTAGCAGACGATCATTTCCTTTCCACACCACAGGCTTCCCGGTTTCCGCATCCGTACATAATACTACATCTCCATTTTCTACATCGGAATCATCCTTTGGAATACCAATACGGTTTATTATTTCTTCCATATTTATTTTTTTTATCGTCTGGTCAATTTTTACCCCGCCTGCAAGATAAATGCTAATTCCGCATATTATAACAATCATGTATAAAAACATAGATATTGGAATTGGGATTTGACGATTAATTGACGTTGAGAGTGAAAACAATCCCTTATGTACAAAAGCAATCATCCATAAAACCAAATTTGCACGAATTTGGAAATAATATAGTCGATATTTCGGGGTATAGTCTTTAAAAAATAGAAACGCCATTGTTTCTAGTATTGGAAATAATAAGTAAAAGATAGTGGGGATAGATATAGGGAGAAGCATCCATGAAAGATATGCTCCTGCTACCACACATTCAAATATAATACAATAGTCCGATAGTTTTTTTACCACGTTTTGAATAACAATCACCTTCCTTTGCTGTGATTATACGCTAGATTTTAAAAAAAAGCTATAAAAAACAGCCCCTATTGTTATGAACGATACAATAGGGGCTGTAATATTTTGTCTATTATTTTTTTTGAATGTGTCAACGAACTCTCACTCTAAGTCCATCCAGTTTTACATCGTTGTGTCCAACAATATAATAATCAGTTCCATTATTTTCTACTCTACTGATTCCCCATGTCTTTATTGGTTCAAAATTACCATCTTTATTCAGAAATTCGTCAATGTATAAAAATTCAATTCCGCAGCCGCAGGTGTAGTATATTTCTCCATTTTTTGTTCCGTATCTTCCATCCGGTCTTAAATATAATGTATCTTCAAATTTCACTGGTCTATTCAAATATTTTACTACTTGTTGAATGTCAGATAATTTACCCAATATCTTTCTGTATTCTTCTGCTAATAATAAATCGTTAGGATTCCTAGCATCATAATCAACCCCAGAAAAATCATCTTCACTGCAATTAGATACTGTCAACACCCTTGTTATTTGTTTTTCAAGATTGACCATTTCTTTGTTAAGTTCTTCTATATTCATATGTTTTCTTGTAGTATCTGATGTCCTATCCACCTACTCCATCTCCTTTCCTAATATATTGTTATCCAAAATTTTTGTTATTATATATATATTAATACTTTTTATATAGCAAGTAATAATATATATATAATATTTATATTATTAGAATATACTATCTTCATCTAAAATAACACGGTTTTCACGAACGTACTTTGCGATTACCATATTTAAAGCAGAATTATTTGATATTCCCTGGGCTTTATTTATCATCGTAAAGGCATTGTACATTTTCATGTTTACCTTCGCAGATATTTGTTTGTCCTTTGCTCCATCCTTTGATATAATCTGTTCTACAGGTGCTTTTCGTATTACATTGGAAGTCTCTTTCTCCTGTTCTTCTTTGAACTTTTGAAGTTCTTCCTCTTTCATACTATCTATTAATCTTGTTTTCGCCATAGTTTATACCTCTTTCCTTAATACTTATTATATGGTTAGTATTACTTTTTATCTTTATAGTATACTTTGATATATAGTAAATATTACTACAGTTTAAAAGCTATTTTCATATATTCTTTTGCCGCAGATACTTTCCTGTTTGATAAGACTACTGGTTTACCATCAACAATAGCTCTGTTCACATCTGCTGAATCTTTTATCACTCCTAATACTGGGGCTTTTTGCTCCAACATTGCTAATACATCCTGATTATCATTTATCTTCACCTTATACATCGTAGCAATTATGCCGGAAAGTGTCAGATCAGGATTCAACGACCTGTCCCCATCTCCACTCTGTACATCCTTTATTGTACTTATTAGTGCGTTCAAACCTCTGTAAGCAAGGTATTCTGTCTTTACAGGAATGACCACCTCATCTGCAGCTACAAGAGCATTGATCAGAAGTGTACCTAACTGTGGTGGACAATCAATAAAAATATAATCAAAATACGACTTTAGTGTTAATACTGCTTTCCTTAGTTGTACATCACTATTTCTACCAACAACTAATTTTGTTTCTGTAACCGCTAAATCAATATTGGATGGAATGATATATAAATTATCCAAGCCTGCATTTTCTACATTGAAAGCACATTCCGCAGCACTTATCTTCCCATCAAATAATTTACATACATTGTAATCCTCAAATTCTTTATCATCGGGGTTTAAACCGCAACAAATTGTCAAACTAGCCTGTGGATCAAGATCAATCATAAGTACCTTTTTCCCTTCTAATGCTTTTGCAGTCGCAAGGTTGTATGTAGTAGTGGTTTTTGCTACACCGCCCTTTTGGTTTGCTATTGCAATAACTTTCATCTATTGTTCTCCTTTCTCAAATGAATATACTTAGTATTACTTTTTATATAATTTTTATATTCTGTAAAACACATTGTACACTGCTAATCAAATACCGTCAATAGGGTTTTCATAATATATTCAAAAATATTATACAATAAGTATTACTTTTTATATGTTATTACATCAGAAAGTAATACTTTCCATATTCCAAGTATATACCCTATTGCACCGCTGCAGGCGAATAGTCCATAAGGGGAAGAAAACAACTTCTGTATTAGGGCAGAGTTTTCCTGTAGAGTTGTTCAACCTATGAGTGCGGTTTTCTACGCATCTGTCATGGATATTTATAGCATGGTCTGTCAGCTTCCACACCGCACACTGTATCTATGTTGCGTCAGACTATAAAAAAATCACTAAGGAAACATTACTCATGCTTTCATATAAAATGTATTACTTTTTATATAAAGATTATATTTTCACCTCAAATTCATTTTTTTATTATATTTTTTTTAAAATTTCTGTAATATATAACTGTACAACAAAATAGGGCAAATAGCCCACATAAAAGGAAAGGAGCGAAAGAGATGTCAATGATTTATAAGACAGATCAGAAAAGCGGAACAATTTTACCAATCTATTCAAATGGTAATTCAGTTATGATGCGTGTTGACAACGAAGATGTTGATATTACAAATCTTCTTGAAACAGAAGAAGCCGGAAATATCAGACATGTCGGCAGAGCATATGGTATTGTGAAAGATTCTGAAACCATAAACATCTGTTGTTTTTGCCAGCTTCATACTCATTCTGAATACTCAATATTAGATGGTTTAAGTTCCATCAAAGAAATTGCTAAAAAAAGTTCGGGTGTGACTGCTGTTACAGATCACGGTAACATCTACAGCCTGTTAAAGTGGCAAAAGGCTATGAAGTTGGAAAGGAAAAAGGCTATCTTTGGAAGCGAAGTCTACGTTGAGAGTTTTCTTACTGGTGAAAAAAAAGGTCAACACCTTATTTTGCTTGCTAAGGACGAAATTGGAAAGAAAAATCTATTTATTCTTTCCAGTAACTCTTACTACAACTTCTACCGGAAGCCGCATGTATCCATCTCTGACCTTAAAAATTATCATGAAGGTCTGATTTGCACCTCTGCCTGCATTGGTGGAGAGATCGCAAGCACGATTTTAAAGGATTATGAAGCTGCTAAAAAGGTTGCATCTGAATATAAGGCAATTTTTAATGATGATTATTACCTTGAAATTCAAAGACATGGACTTGCAAACGAAGAACAGATTAATAGCTTGATTTTAAAACTTGCGACCGAATTAAATATCAAGGTTGTGTGTGCGAACGATTCTCATTATCTAAACAAAGAAGATCAGACATCACATGAGATTCTATTATGTATCAACCAGGAGAAAACACTGAAAGAAGATCATTTCTCCTTTTCTGGTGATGGGTACTATTATAAGACCGATTCTGAAATGATACAGGACTTTTGGGATATACCAGAAGCTATCGCAAACACCTTTGATATTGCAGACAAGTGTTCACTTGAAATCGAAACAGGAACCTATCATATGCCAAAATATCCATTACCAGAAGGGGTTTCTGATGATTCTTACTTTTGTGAGCTTGTTGATAATGGTTTTAAAAAGCGGTTTAAGGGAACATTCTATTACGATGATCCAGAATACAAGAGCAGACTGGAATATGAAAAGAATGTTATTATCTCAATGGGATTTTCTTCATACTTCCTAATCGTATGGGATTATGTAATATGGGCGAAAAATCATGGAATCTTGGTAGGACCCGGTCGAGGTTCTGCAGGCGGTTCCTTAGTTGCTTACTGTATGTTCATCACGGATTTGAACCCGATCGAATATGGACTGCTGTTTGAGCGTTTCTTAAACCCAGACCGTGTATCTATGCCGGATATTGATGTGGATTTTGAAGATAGCAGGAGAAAAGAAGTTATAAGCTATGTTAAATCCAAATATGGAGAAGATTGTGTATGCAACATCATCACCTTTGAAACTATGCAGGCGAAAACTTCTATCCGTGATGTAGGAAAGATCACGGACAATAGTATCTTGGCAAATCAGGTAAAATCAAAATTTCCAGATGATGCAGTCAGTATTGATGATGCATTAAATTTTCCTGTGTTTTCTGATTTTATCCATTCAGACAAAATCACAGAACAGTTTCTTAACGTAGCAAAGGAACTTGAAAGCACAACCAGACAAACAGGTGTTCATGCCTGCGGTATCGTGGTTTCAGATGCCCCGCTTAAAAACTATATGCCGACAGCACTTGTCAAGGATGGAAACAGCAAGGATAAAAATGTAAAACTATTATGTTCTCAGGTAACAATGGCAGAGGTTGAAGAACTTGGTTTGTTAAAGGCAGACTTCTTAGGACTGAAAACACTCTCTGTCATAGGTAATACACTGGAAGCTATAAAGAAAAAGAGGTCAGATGAAGGTTATTCTGCATTATCCTACTACAGAGATATTCCGATAGATGATCCATATGTATATGAGGAATTATCAAAAGGTACAAGCTATGCAGTTTTCCAGATTGAATCTCCCGGAATGAGGAATCTTGTTTCCGGTCTATTTGAGGATGTACCAGAACGGTTAAGAGCCTTAGAAAAAAAATATCAGCTTACCGGATTTGGAGAACGGACAACTGGAAACGGAACAGACAAGCAGGGATTCAATACTGAATTAAAAAGATTTGGAAAAGAACTGTTTGAACGTATCATAGCTGGGGTAGCTCTTTATAGACCTGGTCCTATGGATTACATACCAAATTATCTTGAAGGAATCAAGCATCCGGATCAGATCGCATATGACACACCATTACTGGAAGAAATATTGAAACCTACTTATGGGGTGACAATATACCAAGAACAGGTTATGTTCATCGTCCGAAAACTTGCAGGGTTTACAATGGCACAAGCAGATGTAATCAGAAAAGCTATGGGAAAGAAGAAGGAAGAAATTCTGGCTGAGTACAAACCGTACTTCATCTATGGCTCTAAAGATGCTATAGACGAACACACCGGATCTAAACTGAATATCCCTGGCTGCATCTCAAATAACATACCAGAGGAAACAGCTAATAAGATCTGGATGTCCATGCGGGATTTTGCCAAATATGCGTTCAATAAAAGCCATGCTGCAGATTACGCAGTTATAACAATGACTTGTGCGTGGTTAAAGCATTATTATCCAGTAGAGTATATGGCAGAAGAAATCAATATCTATATTGACAACACGGATAAGATGCGAGCATATATCGGGATCTGCAAACTGATGGGAATTTCTATTCTGGAACCAGACGTGAACAAAAGCTGTTCAACCTTCGTTTCATCCGGTAATAATATCCGTTTTGGATTGAAGGGCATCAAAGGTATTACAAAAGCATCTGTTATAATCGAAAACGAGAGAAAAGAAAACGGAGATTACAAGTCTTTTCAGGACTTCACAGAGCGTGGTATTGCTGCCGGAATCAAAAAGGCAGAAATCGAAACCTTGATTATGGTCGGATGCTTTGAAAGATTTGGAAAGACAAGAAGATCGTTAATTCAGATATTACCGCAGATGATCAACGCAGCCAAAGAAAATGTCAAAGAACTCGGAAGCGACCAGCTAAATTTCTTTGACACAGGGTTCTTAACCAAGATGAAGTACATAATTGACATACCAGATTTTCCAGAATACTCGGAAAAGGATATAGCAAAAGAAGAACATGATAAATGCGGGCTGTTTATTACAAAGCATCCACTTGATATTTATAACAAAACGCTTAGTAGGTACAATGTTGAGCAAATCGGCTTCCTCGATCACGACCAGAGTTATTCCCACATTTACATTGCAGGAGTAATAACGAGCATCAAGTTGGTTTATACAAAAAAGGATCAGCTTCCTATGGCAACAATGACGGTGGAAGATAAGACTGGTTCCATATCGGTCACAGTTTTTCACGACACTTATATGTCCTGTATGTCAGCTTTGGTTGAAGATTCCTGTGTTCTTCTCTCCGGAAACGCAGAGAACAACGAAGATTATGGATTCCAGCTTATAGCAAGAAGTGTTTCCAATCTGGAAGTGTTAGAGCAGACACAGGATAAAAAAGTATATCTCAGATTGCCGAATTTTGATTTTGTAAACGAGATCAACCCTGTGCTTTCAAGCCACCCCGGTAAGACACCGGTATATGTCCAGATTGACAAGAAGCTATATCAGATACCGACATCCGTTACTGCCGATCCCGGCTTTGTTACCGATATTGCATCCACTGTTGGAACAAACAATATCATCATTAAGTGAAATAGGATATGAAGATAAACCTTTACATCCTACAAATAAATTAACTATGGCAAATAGCCAACATACAAAAAAAGGAGTGATAAAAATGAATATTGGTAATTTCATTTTAGGCTTTGTATTTATTGCAAAAGCACTAATGATAATTACAGCACTATGGTTTTTGGGAATTGTATTGTTAAAAATATTATCCATATTCCGGACTATAATTGACAAAACGGTTGCCAAATTCTACTACAGGAGATTTTTGTATCTGTGTATGCCGCACAAAGAAAACCGGGAAAGGGGAAAGGTGTCTGATTTAAAACCTTTTACCCCAGAAAATATCCCACATCCGTTTTTCGATAAATTTCTTCATTCTAATGGTTTTGCTCCGAATGAGAGCCAGATTCCGGAAGAGAAAAGAGAAGAAAGCAGTTCAGAGGTAATTCTTACACCACCCGGCTCATTCCGAAATGTGGAAATGCAGACTTTAAAAACAAGTCTGATTCCGGATGATGCTGATATTATTTATGATCAGGCTGAATGTGAGAGAGCAGTTTTTGAAAATGAGCTGTCAGAAGCAACAATACAAGCGGAGATAGAAAGCAACACGAAACTATCCGATAATGCAGTATTTACAGATTCAGAAATATCATACAGCGGAAGTTGTTTTGATGCCCTGTAATCACTTATTAAGGGTTTGCGATAAAACGCAAGCCCTTATTTTTTTTCCTCTATTCCTTATTTTCTAACGGAAATCAGCGTAATATCCCCACCTGTATCTTAAAATAAATCATGTGAAAAAGATAATTCCAAATAATCAAAAAACCATTATCATTCCTTGCTTTTCCGCTTATTTTGAAAGGTACGTTTTGTGGTACGTTTTAAGGTTCGTTTTCAAAAATCCGTCCTGTACCCTGTTTTCGCTCCTTTATGTATTAAAAAAAACAAATCCTGTTATCAATCCACAACTCGTGTTGTAGAACTTATCCTGTATCACTTACCCCCCATCCAGCTTCAAAAACATCTTTTCTGACCTCTGTATCACCTGTATTTTCTCATATATTCCCCTTATTTCCCCTTGTTTTCCCTTGTTTTTCTCTCACTACTTACCCTAATTTCCTGCTAACTTTTTTCGGTCTATTAATCCATATCGCTATTTGCACAGTAAGTCATTTCTGTTAGTCCTCTTTGCAAGCTGTTTATTTGCCCTTATTTGCGTTTTGTGTCGCAAGTTGCATATTTATACCTGATTTAAGTAAAAACAGCTCTAACAGGCGAATAAGCACCTCTATGAACGTCCTGCAACATTCTGTTAGCATCTGCCCCCTGTACATTGCCAAATTATGCCATCAAGAGAGGATGTGAGAGTGAAAATCCCCACTAATGCGATCATGCAGCCAATTCGTTCTAAAATAGTGGTAGATACGTTGGTTATACACTATTGTTACATTAATAAAACACTAATAATACACGAATGAATAACGCATCTTTAGTGTTAAATACATTATTAATGCGTTACAAGTACATTAATTATTAATGAATTATTAACGTGCTTACAACTATGTATCAACTACATGTTAGTTATAAATTAGTCTATCATACGTTATATATACACTATTTGTTAATGTGTTATTAATGTCTATATAGCGTACATATAACGTACTGTTCTTTTCTCATTAACGTATCGTGTATTTACCACTATCTTTTCACTATATTTTGTGGCTGCCCGCCGCCCTGACGGGCGGCGAATCCCATTTTGGGAAAACCCGGAATACACTCTGGTTCTCCAAAAAAAACCAACCGTTGCTATTGTTCCCACTTATGGAATAAATCGGTATCTTCCCAGATGGGAAATTTTTTACCCATATAGAAAATGGTCTTATACAGGGCTGCTCCCGACTGCCAAAGCTATAATAGTCAAAAAAATTTCTAGGCAGTCGGGAGAGCTGCCATCTGGGAAAAATATCTCCACTTAATATTGGAATTGAATTTGGTTCGATTATGGAATAATGAATAGAAGTGTACGTTTTCCATCTGGATTTTGTTTTTTTATATCTCCTTTGTTCTCCAAAATTCCAGTTCAGAAATGAACACAAAGGTAATCTTCAAAGAGAACCGTGATCAAAATGGTTCTCTTTTCATATTTCCTTTGCTGTTCCATTCCAGAACTGAAATTTTGTTTGATCTACCATTTGGGCTTTTTTTGCATTCTGGAATTATTTTGGAATTTAGAATTTAGTGAGAGTGGCAGACATCTGGGATCTGATTTGTATACCCCATATGGTTTTCAAAAATTCCAGTTCAGAAACAGAACACCAAGAACATCCTCAACTAGGACCGTTCAAGATGGTCCGTAGTTTCGTATCCCCTTGGTGTTTTTGTTCCAGAACTGAAATTTTTGGGGTGGGTTCCCCATTTCGGGGAAATAAGGGTTGGCGGCTCTGCTAAAAAACAAAAGTTCTTTTTTTTACTTCTGGCAGAGCCGCCGAAGAAAAAAGAGTGAAAAAAATACCCAGGGCAAATTATGTCTCTGGGTATCTCTTCTTTAGTTTTCGTTGAAGCTGTAGTATTTTCGACCACCTACTATTACATGATCTAACAACTCGATTCCAACTGTCTTACATGCTTTTTTGATCATTTCCGTGACTTCTGCATCCTCTTTCGATGGTGTAACTTCGGCAGAAGGATGGTTATGAACAAGGATCGCACTGGAAGATCCCATTAGAAGCAGGCGAACAAGCAGGCTCTTTATTGGGAAATAACAAAAATTGCTATCTCCCTTTGCGACCTCGCACACACCAAGCACCTTGCCTTTTGTATTCATTCCGAAAATGTATACATATTCCTCTGCTTTCATGTGCAGCCGCATAGCCGATCTGCAGAATCTTGCAATCTCATCGGGAGAATTTATGGTTTCTTTTTTGGACCCATACTCATACGTTTCCTTTACTACTAATTTTGGTCTTTGACTTGTCAGTTCAACATCATACTCCTTAACCTTCATTTTTTCGCTCCTTTTCTTTGTTCCCTATCTGGGTGATTTATTGTTATATATATATAATACCGCTATATATATAGAATATATAATACTGATACGTTATTTTTCTAGGTCAGATGTGATGTTCGATATGCTTTTTCGGATTTTTCATGTTTTTGTTTTTTCTTTTGCCTGCGTTTCCGCAGTTATAATCTATCCGTTTTTTTTAACATCCATTTCAGGGAGAGCAATTTGTTTTTGTTGACGAAAAATCATCCGTATGGCATCATAAGTCTATCGGGATGAGTTGGCATCCTTTTTTGAAAGAGAAATAAACTGGTGCTGGAAACTGTACAGCGTATATATCATATAAAAAGGCAGTGTACAGTACCAACCTTGTGATTTGACGCTTTGTAGGGTTACGGTTTTGCAAGGCTCCAAAGGATTTAGTGCGTCCAAAGAATCATGGAATAGGCTTTGTAGGGTTACGGTTTTGCAAGGTTCCAAAGGCTAACACTAATTGTGTCTTTTTGATTTAAACCCTTGTAAGGTTTCGATTCTGCAAGGTTCCAAAGGATTTAGTGCGTCCAAAGAATCATGGAATAGGCTTTGTAGGGTTACGGTTTTGCAAGGTTCCAAAGGCTAACACTAATTGTGTCTTTTTGATTTAAACCCTTGTAAGGTTTCGATTCTGCAAGGTTTCAAAGAAGGGAATTTATAGGTTGTGTGAAACACCCCTAATGTTTTGTTGGTAAGGAGAAAAAATGGCTTTTATAACACCAATCGGTATAAAAATAAGCTATGAATGTTCAGGTCTAATCAGAGAATTGAAAGCAGATATTGAAGAATTTGGCGGCAACAGGATCGTTGATGTCTGGTGTCTGGATAATTCCGGAATTACTTTGTATAAAAACTATGATTTCTTGGTGGATGGTATGCCGATTAAGGAATCAGAACTTGAACCGGGAGAGTACATAAAGAAAATGTCCATGAGTGCATTGCTTGTACTCTTGGAGAAACAAAATGAAATTCTATAATTTCCACTATTGGATTTTTTAGGAGATAATCGGGGTGAGTTGGCATCCCTCTTTGAGATAGAAGTAAATTGGTACTGGAAACTGTACAGAGCATAGAATGAAAAGGCAGTGTACAGTACCAACCTTGTGATTTGACACCTTGTAAGGTTTCGATTTTACAAGGATCCAAAGGTGTGGAATATTATTATACATTGTATGATAAACTTCGTAGGGTTACAATTTTACAAGGTTCCAAAGGATTGTTAAACTTATAAGTTTTGTGAAGCACCCCTTGTAAGGGTACTGTTTTGCAAGATCCCAAAAGATTTAATATGGGGGTGGGATATGATTCGCAAATTCGATATTTTTTTTAAAGCCGGAATTTTCTACGCTGTCTTATCCAGCGTCAACCAAGATCAGATCATGGTCATTCCTTTATACAATCCAGACAGGCTTGTGTTCTTCCCAAGCTCAGAAGCAAAAAACTGTATTCGGACATGTACAAAGGATGAGAGAGTGGCTTTAACCTTGGCTGCAGAAAAAATTCTGGAATAGAAAATGGGGTGTTGTTTTATCAACATCCCATCTTTTTGTTTTCCGTATTTTTTTATTCAGCTACGTCTAGCATGAGCATGGTGCCTACATCGGATAGATAATAGTCCTTATTGCAAAGAACCTTATTGTATTCCGCTTCACCCTGAAAGCTATCTATAACCGATCTTTCCTCATCGGTCATATCCTGGTATTTCTTTTTTCCGTAACAAGGTGGAAGCCAGCCTTTATGCTCAGAACCAAAGATATTGAATTTCTTCAATAGTTCTTCATTTGTAATAGTGAAGTGACAGGTCCCTTTTTTGTAAAAGGTTACAGAGAAGTATTTTAACCGGATATTTTTTGTCACACCCATTTTTTCTGCACCTCTCATTGTCTCATACAAATCTATAGATTCAGTTAATCCGCCATCTAAATAATTAAAGCATTTTTCGATGTCCGACAACTTTCTGCATACTGTGTATCCCGGATCAAATCTTTTTGTATTTCCGACATAAGTGTAAGAAAACGCATCTAGCGGAAGGATTACCTTTTTGTTGATGATCCAACTTTTATTCGTTTTCCAACCATTGTAGTAATGGACATTGGCAGACGTTTCATCATACCATGAGTGCTTATGGCTCATCTCGTCAAACAAACTTATGATCGCATCCTCAATTCCTTTTACTACATTTTTCGTCATACTGATCTTCATTTCGTAAATGTTGTAAAGAGAAAACTCATAGTTTCTAAGTTCACCAATACGTCCACTATACTCTGTCTGCAAGTTTGATGTCAGCTTTCCTGTAAACTTCGGACTGGATAACAGTGCGTTCCAGTATTTTTCCCTTACATCTGAGATGTATCCATTAACACTTGCCTTCTCGTTTCCGTAGCCATTTTTCAGCGACAACATGCATCCACCAGTCTGTACCGTTTCCCCCTGTTCATTCTTTTTAAAACAACTAAGAATATAAGGGGAGAGTGCTTCATATTCCTTAATCAGCTTCACACCAGCTTCTACTTCCTTGTTGTACTGAGCTACGATACTTTTTATAAAATCATTTTCCGCAAGCCATTCCTTTTCATCTGCCTGGTATTCTACCTCTGCCTTTGCCTTTGTTAGTGCATCCCAGATTTTGGAATATCTCTGTACTTCCGGCATAACAACCTTTATTAATGCAATCTCAACATTTGTTGTCCGTTCTCCTTCTAAAAATGCATCTTGCAAATATTCAATATCCGCATGGTTTTCAGAAAGAATACGAAGAAGTTCTTTCCGTTCATTGGTATACGGATTCTTTAATGTTTCCGCATTTAGGATACAAATAATGGCTCCACCATTCCTTTTCTGTAACTGGATTGCTTTTAGCAGATGCTTACATCCATTTGAAAACGGTGGATTCATAATGATTAAATCATACTCTTTCATTGTGTCATATGTTAAAAAATCATCATGCACCACCCGGTATCCTTTTCCTGTTAAGACACTTTGTAAATCCTTGTTGATCTCGATAAGGTCTATATCTGGGTCATAATAGCGGTATTTCATTGCTTCTTTCACAGCGTCTACAATGTCACCTTTTCCTGCAGATGGCTCCAATATGGTTTTTAATTTTCCAAATTTTACCCCATCAAGCATTTTTGCAATCACAGTCTTATTAGTTGGATAGAAGTCTTTTAATGTATTCATGTTTTTTTTCTCCTTTTCTTGTCTGCCATTTGGCAGACGATTTTTTTAAAATTCCTCTGCCTTTTTTTGGCAAACTCAATCAAGAGTTATAACTTCCACATATGGAATTGTCAGATTACATATGATTTATTCGGAATCAGTTTTAAAATGTTCCTCCATCAGATCCTTTCTGGTTCGTTTACAACAGGACGTAAAAACCCTTCCTTTCTTTTGTAGAGTAGGAGAGTGTTTGATAACGAACTTTTGTGTGTTTTACTCCATCCAGTATTTTTTATCCCAGATAAAACCATATAGTTTACATCCGTTACTTCCGTAATGCAAACATCATCTTCACAGAAAGCCCACAAATAAATGTCATTATTAACCAGCTTTGCAGCCTTTTTTATAACATCCAGATAAAGCAGGCAAACCGCACCAAACTTATCTGACCTTGTTTTTGGGATCACCATCTGTTTTCCCTCTATGATTTCCAGTTTCACATCCAGCTTTAATACCACTTTGGTATTTTCATACGCTTGTTCATATAATTCTTCCTCTGTTATGTCCATGTCTTCTGCCATTTGCTTGTCAATTACAGACGACATAATCAGAGATTGTCCAGAGAATATGACAAACTGATAGATAACTGCCATATCGAAAAAAATCCGGTGTGGAACATTTTTCAGATATGATTCTGTATTCTTTACCAGTTTGAAAGTGATTACTCCATTATTTTTTAATAACCCAGAGTAAACTTTCTGCATTTTTTCATGTTCCTTTCTCTTTTCCTCTATTTCCACCTTTGTCTGATTTACAATATCTTCCAGATAGTCTCCATAAAGAAATCTGGAATATAAATCGTTTACATAGATTTCTGTAGGAAATGGGTTATGATACTGGTCAAAAGCTACAATTTCGTCTAAAAACTCCTTTCTTTTCCGAACTTTCAGATCATCATCCATACAACTCATTAAGATTTGGATAAACTTTAAATAATCCATATTTTTTCGCTCCTTTCTTTTGTACCCGATCTGGGTTATTTGAAAACAGGCAGCCTATAGCTGCCTGCCTTTTTTTGTTTCTTTTGAGTTTATACAACCTGTATCTTACTTAAGGCTTCGTATGCATCCATGATCTCACCTGTTTCACGGTCGTAATAGTATACTGTATCAGACAGATAATCTGCTTCTTCAAGTACAGTCTCATTTACTTCATGCAGCATCTTATAAGCTTCATCTACATCTATTGCTGTCGCTCCGCATATAATGCATTCATGGATAGAAGATGGAATAATCAGCAAATCGCCAGATAACCGATTACTTAATTTTTCCATTACTTCTGTATTTAGTAATACCGTAGCACCATTTATACCTTTTATATTTGATGCAACATACAACTGAAATGGATTATTCGTCGAAGATTCTCTAATTGTACTTATCTGAGCATCAATCTGAGAAATTTCATACTTATGTCTTGACGGATCAGAAAAATTCTGTTTGGTACATTCAAGCTGTTCAATCCTCGTATCTTCCATTGTCTGAACCTTTATTCCAAACAAGCGTTCCGTATTTGCTTCGGCATAAGTGAACAAATCCTGTTCGGTTATACCATCTGACATACAGTAGTTTGTAATAACTCCGCTCACAATCCCATCGCATGAATCATTAAACAGATACCGATAGATAACAGCAAGATCACAGAAATCCCGATGCGGAACCTGCTCTAAAAGACTCCGGTTTTTTTTCTTGTTAATAAGCTGATAAAACACTCTTTCTTTTATCAACTCAGGTGTCATATTTTCGTACTGTAACAGATTGCATATCTCGTTTGAAATGCTTTCTGTCCATGTATCTGTTATTTCTCTTAAAATCTCATCTATCCCTTTTCCATCCTTATACTGTTCGTATAGGCTGTTCAGATAGATGTTTGGAATGATTTTTGATCCTGGTCTTTTGATAGTCAAACAATCCATGGTCTGATTTACTTTCCTTATTTTGCTTAAAGTAATAACATTCTTTTTTTCTTTCTCCGGAAGAAAATCTCTGATATTTGCTGCTACATACTCCTTAAACTCATCATAATTCATCTTTTCCATAATTATTTTCGCTCCTTTTCTTTGTTCCCTATCTGGGAAATTATTATTTTCCCTGTACAGAATGTTTTCATTTCTATATTGCCTTGTGAATCTTCGACAATCGCATTCTTCAAGATAAATCTTAGTTTCATTAGATGTCTTTAACTTTATCCATTCCCTCTGTTTTAATATAGTTTCTAATCTCTTTAAGATTTTCCCAAGAACACTCTTTCATATGACATGCTCCAAAATTACACCACATAAATTCTGTTACATTATCAATAATCTTTTCAAAAATCTCATTTGGAATTTTAATTTCCTTTTTGGAAACATATCCCAAGCAATATCTTTGTCCTTCTCTCATAGCATCACAGATTCTCATAATCTGTGAATATCCGTCAGACTGACTTTCTGTACCTCTTACTGCAATTTGTTCAATTTCTTTAATATATTCTTCCATCTTTTCCATAATTATTTTCGCTCCTTTTCTTTGTTCCCTTTTCGGGTAATTGCTGATGTTTTTTCTATGAGGGTTGTTGTTATCCAACCCTCACAGTTCTTACTGCAAACCAAGGTCAAAATTTTCATCATCAAAATAACCGCCATCGTCTAAACCATAGTCACCGTAGTAATCTGGTTCCTGATAATTATTCTGGTTGTTATTCTGATTATAATTTGATCCCTGATTTGACTGTGGCATCTGAGCCTGTCCATTGTTCGGATTCTGAGGATTCTGCTGATTGCGGTTGTAATTTTGAGGGGCATTTCCCTGTCCATTATTCCGCTGCTGATAATTTCCCTGATTCCGTCCATTTGGATTTGATGATGGCTGCCTGTTTGCTCCATTGCTATTGTTCTGCTGTGGAACATTCTGGTTTGGAACATTCTGCTGCTGATTCGCTGCCTGATTCTGTTCCGTTCTCTTATTACCACCAAAATCCACTTCGTTTACGTTAATATCAAAGGTATATACTGTCTTACCCTCGTTATTGACGTAGCTTCCGGGCTGGATTTTTCCGTATGCTACCATACTGTCTCCCCTTTTGAAGTTCTTTTCGACAAACTCTGCTGTTTTGCCAAACGCTACACAGGAAATGAAGTCGGTTTCTTCCCGATTGTACTTGTTCTTGATCGCAAGACTGAACCGGACTACTGCCACCTGGTTCTGCTCCTTTCCATTTGTGTATTTTACCTCTGGATCTTTCGTGATCCTGCCGCCAAGTATAACTCTGTTGATGTTTACTGACATATTCATTCGCTCCTTTCTCTTGCCCCGTTTCTAGGGTGGATTTAATTGTTACATTTATATACTACTGATGGGAAAATGAATTTTATAAGTTTTTTTTAAAATTTTTTATTTTTTTTGGTGGGTTTTGGTCAAAACACCGGAAAGAAAACACGATCACCAGTTGTTCCTAGAGGTCAGACGATGGAATATGATTGTGGGAGAGTAGTAGGTCGAAATTAAGAAAAAAAAGAACCCTCAGTGAAATCCACTGAGGGTGTCTTAGTTTCATCAGTCAGTCTAATTTTACACACTCTCTAAATTCATCATTGTCCCATACTGTAACAACAAATGATGATAAGTCTTTTTTTTAACCATTTATTAAATACCATATTTCCATATTGCTATCTGCCAGTTCAAGATAAATTTTAGTTATCTTTGATAAATTCTGCTAATGCACACCCTGTACAAAGAAATCTGTCTGCCTTTTCATTCATCTGCCTACAAGCTCTACCATAATACCCACATATACAAGGTACATTACACTTGCTTTCATCACTTGCAATGTTGTTTCTGATACAATTTTCTTCAAATTCCTTTTGCTTTTCACTTGTTATCGTTGGAAACATATAATCACTCCTTCTAATGAAACACGCATTTTGTTGCCCCACCCAACCTTGATCGGTTGGGCGGTACACTCATTTATCCTATTATCCTACATTGTAAAACAGTGTATTATAATTTTCATACGCATTTGATCCGTAATCTGTCCGTTCTTCCGGCTCATCCTTAATCGGTTCCGGCGGCTGCTCCTGTGTTTTTCCGCTATATGTGTAATTTCCCGACATCTGCATCCATGTTGCAAATGCCTGTATTCTTACCTTGATATATTCACACATTCCATACAGTTCATCAAAAGTGATTCCAACTGATAAAGCGTCCAATCTGCCAGCGGGAGCGAATAACCCTTCTTTCGTTACTCTTGCTTCTCCTTCCTCAATCTTAAAAATCACATCAGCATAGCGGCTTCTTGTTGCCGGAACGATTGATAAGATCCGGCATCTTGGTGGGTTTCCTTTAGAAGCAGGAGAGCCACCCTGTTTCGACCAAATCACCTGACTGGAATTGTCTTTTTTTATCTTGTCGCACATCCGTTTGACTGAGCCATTATTAATATATCTGCATAACCCAAGCATCTCCGGAAGAGAAAGGAAGTAGCTGTATGTTTTTTCGATCCTGTTTCCTTTGTCGTTATTTACATTATATTTGGAAATTCTGATCGTGATTTTCTGGAAGTTTGGTTCTGGAGCTAAGACTTCTAAAAATACTCCATTTCCGTTTTTTTTGTATATCTGGTTTGCATTTCTTTCGTCATTATATTTTGCCATGAGTATCAAATCCTTTCTTATTTATTTCGTAATGTTATTATACCACAATTATATATTATTTGTCAATTTTTTTTCAAGAAAAAAGAACCAGATTTTTCTTCTGGTTCTTTAAAAAAAGGAGCGTATTTGCGGCGAATCCGCTGTTTCTTCTCGGTTCTTTCAACCTTGGATTAAATATACCACTTATATATTGTTCTGTCAACTACATATTGAAAAAAATAAAGAAAAAAGACCAAGGCATTAAAACTTGGTCTTTTTAGAAAGGATTTAGTATCACTATATAGTGTGACACTATGCTTTGTTATTCATCTCAATAATATATATACAACATTTTTGTTTTGGTGTCAACTATTTTTTCCACTTATGGAAAAAATAGCAGGTAATTCTAAAATAGAAGTCTTTCTATTATGGCAGAAACAATAGGGGATACATCAACCCATGCCATATAAATCACTGCAATATAAAGAGCCATCCGGATCACAAACTCGATCACACCCCCTGTCTCAATCCTTAATATGGAAACAGAATACTTGCAAACCGGATTTAATACCGGAGATCCCTTCGGTGTCAGCATATCCAAAATGATGTGACTGGCATACCCAAGTAATATTCCAAACCCGAATAGGATTCCATACGGTCTTAACTCGGATGGAAGGATCATTGTCATTAAAAATAATGGAATTGAAAGTAAAGCCATAAATATAATAGAATGTGTTCCCCGATGCTCAATAAACAATCGTATAAAGAAAGATAGAAATTTATGTTTATGGCTGACCTTGGAATTTTTTATGTCGATGTCTGGCAGAAGTGATCCTGCGATCGTAGATGCAATCAACACTCCAGATTGTAATAATCCAAAATCCTGTGTTTTATAAGTTACAATTCCTAATGATATAGCTGTGGCTGCAGCCATGTGTGTTTTTCCTTGCATTTTTTTCTCCTTTGGTTTTTTCTTATATTTTTATAATACAAATTCGTATTATTTTTTTATAACAGGTTTGTTGTTCCCTTGTGTTTTCTATATCTTATCATATTGTACTTTACATTTCAATATAAATGTGGTATACTAGATATAGAAATTGAGATATGATTGTTTCCAAAGGTGGTGAAAAATTATTGAATGTATCAAATTTTACATCCGTTCCAATCGACAAGAAAAAGAGCGGAGCAAGGTTAAAAAAAGCTATGCACAAGAGCCATTTTACGATCCGTGATCTGAGCCTGTTTCTTGGTGTCAGTGAAACGGTTGTGAATAGTTGGATCTCCGGTACTTCTCTTCCTTCGGTTGCGAATCTGGTTCGGATTCGTCAGATCCTCGGTGTGAAAACGGAAGATATTCTGGCAGAAGCAAAATAAAACTGATAATTTGTCGTATAACAAAAGTATTATATTTACAGGTGGTGATCATATGTCTTACAGACAGCTTTCCTTTTTCGATCTGGATTTGTTTGAAAAGGAACCCGATGTACTATTAAAAGAAGGACAAACGGTATACAAGGTTATTCGTGGAGATGTAGAAGAACTGATCTACATTGGCGGAACATGGCTTTGTAACGAAGGAAAAGAAAGAGGGTATCGGTTAAAAAGGGTATCAGGATGCTACGATTGTACTTGGAATAAGGAAATAGGTTCTGTTGTTTTTTTTGACAAAAAGGAAGCGGAAACAGTTGCAGCGGCATACCTTAACAGCCATGATGTGATCCGAAGTTTAGACATTCACCCTGTAAATACGGTGGCATATAAATGCGGAGAGCGGACAGCGTTCTATTCGGAATTAGATAATGGATGCTACTACATGAAGAACTTTATGACATATCCATATCTGGTTCTAAAAGAGAATGGAAAGAAGATGTTAAAGAAATTCATGGAGCAGAAAGAAATTGTGACTGAAAAGGCAACCCTGCTCACCCATTTTTCTCCGGTATATGAGAATATGTATAGAATCAGACAGGAATACGAGTGGGATTATTCGGTCGCACGTCAAACCTATGCGATCGGGTAATAAAAATAAAGAAAAAAAGAGGTAAAATTATATGAACAAAGTTATGTTGATGGGAAGATTAACAAGAGTTCCGGAGATCAGATATTCACAGGGCAATGACCAGATGGCTATTGCAAGATACACCCTTGCTGTTGACCGTCGTTTCAACCGGAATAATTCCGAACAGACCGCCGATTTTATTTCCTGCGTGGCTTTCGGAAAATCTGCGGAATTTGCAGAAAAGTATCTGCATCAGGGAACAAAGATCGTTATTACCGGAAGAATCCAGACTGGTTCTTACACGAACAAGGATGGAAATAAGGTTTACACTACGGATGTAGTTGTGGAAGATCAGGAATTTGCCGAAAGTAAAAATTCCAATTCTGGAAATAATAGTGGCTATACACCAACTGGAAAACCAGATCCGGCAAATGCTAATCCGGCTGTTGGATTTATGAGTATTCCGGAAGGAATTGAGGATGATCTGCCATTTAAGTAAAAATGCAAAATGAGATTCCCGCTTACTGCAGTAATTGTGGTCGTAAATTAGGAAAGGAATGAGGAAAAATGAGTATAAAACGATATCTGGATGGTAATGAAACTGACACTGTACTTAATAAATGTCCTGTCTGCGGTGGAACACTGGAATATTGCAACCTGTATCAGATCTCACATGTATACAGAATATTAAAGAACGGAAAATTATCAAAGAGGTATTCAAAAAGAGAAGAAGGAAGTATGGATTGCGGTTTTATTAGCTGTAGTAATTGCGATTTTCATACAGATTGTGACTTAGATACTGATTGTGTAACTGGGGTTCATATATATGAGAGTGATTCCGGTTCATTTAGAATAATGAAGGATGGTGGAGAAAAGTGAAGTTTGAATTAGACGAAAAGCAAGTGCGAGAAGCGTCATAAAATGCAATAATCATTTAACTGGCTATATAGATGCAGTTGAAATTATCGAAAATCAAACTGTTTTTGAAATTACGAAAGGGGAAAAGAGCATATATGAAGTTAAAAGATACGGAAAGCTTAAAGAATAGAGCAAGCGAATACTGCTTGTCTGAGGAAGAATACAAGCGTTTTTGTAAAATCATAGACGAGGAACCAGATGCGTTAAGTTTCAAAATGGACGATGAGGAAAGAGCTGTGTCCTTGGAAAAGGCAAAAGATATTGTAGAAGATCGTGGAATCCTTGATTCCGGCAGGATAGACTATGACTATGTGCAAAGGATGTTTCCGCCTACAGCGGCAGAATTTTTAGCAAAATATCCAACAGTAAGTGAAGAAGAATATCGTAAAAACCCAGAAAAAGCTAAGGCTTTTCTCGAATCTGAAACTGAAAAGAAGAAAAACAATGTAGTAAAATTTTCAAAAAGGTAAAAGAAAGGATTTTGTTCATCTCATGCACGAATTTACATACGATAATGGAGTTTTATTGCTCCATGAAAAAGAAAATAAAGTGATCGTTAAATCGTATGGGGATTCCGGCTTTACCAAAAGCCGAATCTTCCCCACAGTCACATACCCGCTTCCCCCCGGTCCGATCAAGGTTTTCACCATGGATAATACTGAGGAAGTGACAGACCAAAAGTTCCTTAATCTTGTTGATCGGGTTCCTTATTTGCTTGGCAAGTGTTTTTCGGTATCTAAGCATCTGTCCATTCTGGCAAAACATTCCGGTTTTTCGATTGAAACCTATGTGGGATGGTATTTTTTAGATGCTGGTGAACCGGTATTTCACTGCTTCACCGTTTTAGATGGAAAGCATGTAGTAGATCTCTCGGATGATTCTGTCTTGATTGATTCCATCATGCGGTCTGATCCATATAACAGATCCAAGTTTATCGAGACAAAGAAATGGGCTTTATCCCTTAAGAACTCGGTTCGCTGCAAACCTCTTGGTAAGGTTTTCCAGAATCAATTCTATATTGGTTGCCCCTGTCACCCCGATATTGGGAAAAGGATTTTGAATGAACTCTTATCAAGGTTCCCAGATCATCCGGCATTTTCCAAGGTCGATTCCGATGGAATGACAAAAACACAAAGATCAATAATTGATAAATAACCAGTATCACAAAGTATATGAAAGGTGTTACTTTTTATATTTTCCACTAATGGAATATATAGGAATATATAAGGGAGGCTTCACTATGGAAAGAAAAAAGAAGAAGGTGTGTTGGATCAGTGCCGGGGTTTCATCCTTCATGGCTGGCTACCTATCTGGAGATGTTGACGAATGGATCTATATTGATATTTCCGATCAGCACCCAGATAGCATCCGGTTCATCAAGGACTGCGAAAAAGCATTAGGTGTCACGATCAAGGTTGTGAAATCAAGGGAATACAGTTCGGTAGAACAGTGCATCAAAACCGCAGGGATTTTCAAAAGCCCTTATAATGGGTTTGCTCCATGCACGAACTGGCTAAAAAAGAGGGTCAGAAAAGCTTACGAAGCGGATAATTCCGACTACGACCTTATATATGTCTGGGGCTTTGACCTTACAGAGAAAAATCGGGCAGAGCGGACGATAGAAGCAAATCCACAGGCATCCCATGAGTTTCCACTAATTGACAAGGGACTTTCAAAGGAAGAAGTACATGGGTTATTTGAGAGAACCTTTGATTTTTCAAGACCTAAAATGTATGACCTTGGGTATCCGAACAACAACTGTATTGGCTGCATCAAGGGTGGAATGGGATACTGGAACAGGATTCGGGTAGACTTTCCGGATGTTTTTTTACAAAGGGCAAAATTAGAGCGGGAACTTGGCTTCTCCATTCTAAAAGACAGCCACGGAAACCCTGTTTTTCTCGATGAACTGGAAAAAGACCGTGGTAATATGAATACGGAGATATTCCCGGATTGCGGAATCATGTGCTATTTTGCATCGTTGGAACAGACTTCGGCTTGATCTTGGAGCAGCTTTTAGCTGCTCTTTCGGAAAGGTAGGTAAAGTGAAATGGAAATTAAAAATAGTCCAAATAAAATTAAAGTAAAATTGACAGTGGAAGTTGAAGCTGAATTTTATGATAATGAAAGTGATGAGGAAACAGTTAGATATTGTGTTGAGCAGGATCTTGAAGATGCTGGATTAAATGTCATTGATGTGTCAGTAGATGATACAAGAGAAATTGATACAGACACATGCACGACATCAGAACAGCAGAAATTTCAAAACATAGAGAAAGAAATAGAGTGTCTTGCTGTTCAAACAGACTGTCCGGTATATCTGGGGGATAAAGAAGTTGATTTCTATGTCAAATTATCAGACGTTCTCAATATGTTGAAGAATTATGAATAGGCAGGTGATAGCCATTATGGATTTTTCCAATTTTACACCCCAAGATATTTTCCACTTTAGTATTTATTTTTTTATCTTCATGGTAATTCTTGGTATTGCAGCTAACATTCGTAGAACCATTCGGGTTAAAAAACTGGCTCATGGTGCGATTGAAATAACACCAAATGAATTTTTCTCATTACGGAAGAACAGCCAGACTTTTCCCGGTGTTTATCTCCTGTATAACCACACGAAAAAGATGTATTATATCGGACAAAGCAAATCAGTATACTCCAGGGTAAATAACCACTTCACCGGGCATGGAAATGGGGATGTATATGCCGACTACAAATATGGGGATGGATTTTTCGATCCGGCTGATCGCACTAAAGGGAAGCGGGTTCAAAACCCTAAATGAACTGGAACGAAATGCGATTGCGGTGTACAAAGCGTACGACAAAGGGTATAATAAGACCAGAGGAAACAAAGGTTAGAATGTGGGATGATTGAGGTCAGAGCAGATTGTTTCTGACCTTATTTTTTTCGCTTATTTTCTTGCTTTTTTTATCATTTTATTGACTTTTTAATATTAAAGTGGTATAATAAATACAGAAATTAAGAAAGGAGTGTATTGATTATGATACATTGGGAAGGAACAAACACAGAAAGAAATTGTCACTGGAAAGCACTTGCAAAAACATTTATGGAGCTGTATGATCATTTGATTGAAAAAGAATTGATTGGCAGCTCTGACTACATCCTTTATGATAACACAGTTCTTGCCAAGTTTGGCAAGACAGAAAACGATCCGGAGTTTTTAAACGAAGATGGAGAAGTTGATTATGAAAAGGTTCAGGAGTTCGTGGAAAAACATAATCTTACAGACAAAGAGATATGGGAAATGATTGGTTCTGATAATGGTAATGCTTATTACCAGAAATTTTATGCAGAAGATAAGGACGGAGAACTGGTTGAGATCTTGGAAAAGAATTTTGATAAAAATGGAAATTATTTTGACAGCAGTATAGTGATGGAAAATCTTGGATCAAAGGACTATAAAGCAGGATCAGAATATCTTGAAACCCTTGGTTACACCCTTGATTCTGACGAAGATAGCACCTCAACTATATCGGATCGTGTCCATGATACCTATTTCGTTTTATCCGATGATGAAACATCCGAAGAACTGGATCGTATTTCTTTCGTTCAGTTTTACAATGGAACAGGAGAATCCTTTTCCAACCCAGATCTTTCCGATTCCTGCGAAATCGTGAAAGAACTCTGGAAGAGAGTGGAATAGATACAGGTATTGATACAGGAAAAAGGGGGCTTTCCCCTTTTTCTATAAGTTTGGAATCTGGTATAATAAGGGTGTCTGATTTTTTTTAATAGATACATTTTGGAATCTAAAGACTAAATTGTTGTTAAGTTATTTTTTAATAGATACATAGTGGAACGCTTTTTGCGTAATAACAAAAGGAGATTTTCTATCTATGAAAGCAATCAGACTAAAGCTACACCAGGATTATACCAGATTCAACGCAAGCAAGATCATGGGAAATCAGCAGACCTATCCGCTTCCTCCATTTTCAACCGTGATTGGAATGATCCATACAGCTTGTAACTGGAACACCTATCACCTGATTGATCTTTTCATTTCCGGTTTTGGTTATCAAAATTCAGAAATGAAAAGAAGATGGGTTGGTGGTGGTGCTTCCTTTGGAGCAATCACACCGGAAATGGAGAAACGATGGAGTGTGATCGTGGACGATCCGGCAAAACCCGGAATGCATAAGGGATGGACACAAACCATGAAGTTTTTTGACTTTTTAGCCGATTTTGATATGATCTGCTATATCTTACCAGATGATCCGGCTGATCTTTCCGTGATCTATTCCGGACTGCTTGCACCTTTTTCATATCCAGCCCTTGGCGAATGGGAGAATATATGCAGGATTGACGAGGTTCTGATCGTGGATCTGCAGGAGTATGAAGAAGAACGATCTGGGAATCTTTTTATGCAATCTTGGATTCCGGCTGAAAAAGCAGTCAGATACTTTGGTACAGCATACAATCTGAACCGGAATTATGTGATTGAGAATGGAAGAAGGGTTTTTAAAAAAATCCGCTGCAAGCTGCTTTGTTCCGGACAGGCGGTTTCGTCTAGGTATTATGATGGTGAACTTCCGGTGGTATTTTTAGACCGATAGGGTGTCCTTAATTTTGGGAAAATGGAGTAGTGATTTAGGCTGCTCCATTTTTTTCTAATTTTTCCAATAGTGGAATTTTATTATCACCTTTAGATCACATTTTCTCTGGTTCTTTTTCTTTTCTTGATTACTGATACTGAAAAACTTAGCATTTATGCGGCTTCCCAGACTTAAAGGTGATAATAAAATTCCACGCTTACTGATTCTTTTTTCTTTTCCCCTGATTACTGATACTGAAAAACTTAGCATTTATGCGGCTTCCCAGACTTAAAGGTG
>ENA-UOJI01000176-UOJI01000176.1-human-gut-metagenome-genome-assembly--contig:-P79-NODE-176-length-51215-cov-14.752756_pt1 | contig 51215 bp, 43 predicted proteins | sample MGYA00242346_ERZ723893 | MGnify/ENA metagenome assembly ERZ723893 | reverse complement strand
GTATGAAGCTCAGAAAAAGAATCGCGGCAGCGTTTACAGCGCTGGCACTAATGTTCACGTTGACTGACCCGGCGGCGCTTGGAGGGCTGATTGGTTCTTCTGGCGTTGCGTCGGCATATTCTATAATGTCCTTACTTGTAAACACAAAGTCTAACAAAATTCCTGTTCCTGAGGTTGGATTGGATTTATCAACAATAAATAAGAACTTTAACCCCGGGCTTGATTATATAAGTAGCGTGAATGTGTCATGGTATGAAGGTTCTCCAGTTTTCGGTTCTGACGGAAAAGCAGTTTTGCCTTCGAACACTGTAAACAGTTTTGGATATAATAGGCATTACTATGCGGTAGCAGAGTATATTCCTGGTCCTGGTTCATCAGCTGTAGGTAATGTTCCCGTGTTTTTTTATGTTGATGACCCAATAAAACCAACTGATAGTGAAGTTTCTGCAAAGTCGTGGATAGGCGACACCGGCTCGATCTTCGCCGTGTTCGACTTCTCGACTTACCAGGCTACAAAGAAAGCCAAGGCGACCGGAGCGCGCTTCGTGCCGTCCGGCGACCCCAAGTACGGCTTCAGCGCCGATTATACAACGGTGTTCTTTACCATACCCTCCCACTCCAAGACCGACGTTATCGAAGGTCTGCTGCCGGGAACTGTAACTATTGACACCGAGGACAAAGAGGGCAGCGGTCTTTCCTTCGCGAATGTTCCGGTGACCTGGAAATCCGGAAGCAGCTTCACATACGAGGGCACCGGCTACGACCAGACAAACGTAACTGGAATGACATTTACCATAGTCGGAACTGCCACCGTACCCACTAACAGGCTCAACGATATAGATTCGACAAGCGCCGGTGCAAAGACAAAGTTCACGCTAAAGGCGAAAATTACAGTTGACCCTGCGGATAAGGTGCAGAAGCCGTCTTTCTCAAGCGAGAACCCCGACGGCTCCACGTTTGACAAGACCACCTACATAAAGCTCGATCTCCCGAAGGAAGATAACGTAACCTATTATTACATCGTTGCCTCCAGCGAGGACGAGCTGAACTCTCTGCCGTTTATTTACGACAACGATCACACCTACTACTCCAGCCGCGGAATTATGATAACAGGCGTGGTAAACAAGAGAGTTCAGAGCTGGATAAAGGTTATTGGTAAGCACAACGAAAAGCAGGACAGCGACGTGCTGACCGGCTCGTTTACTGTTGCGATGCGCTCCAGCACCGGCTCCAATATCCCTGAGATACACATTATAGTCGACCAGCCGGTAGGCGGGCAGGCGCTTGATATCTCCGCAGAGCTTGACCCCTCGGCTCCCGACTACGAGACCGAGACGTTCGAAATATCCGATTTCGGCGCGGTTCAGTGGAAGGGCGGCTCTGGAAGCAGCGCCCTGGCTGAGTACAACACGGAGTACACCATGCTGGTGGAGGTTATCCCTAACAGCCCGAACTACGTGTTCCTGCGTACTCCCGACGTTTACGTGAATGGAGTGAGATGCTCCGGCTCCACTAACGACACCGGTACGTTCACGATCGTTTACACCTTCGAAAAGACCGGCAAGCTCACCGACTACAGAGCTGTATCCCCCGGAAAGGTCGCCAACGTGTCCAGCGGAACCACCGTTACGCAGATGGACAGCAGCTACCTCCCCAAGACGGTAACAGTTGTCGGCACAAAGGATAACCGTATTTCCGAGACATGCAGCGTTACATGGGATCTCACCACCGCGATAACCGACAAGGGAACTCCCTACAACCCCAAGATAGGCACTGCCCAGACAGTCACATTTACCGGTAAGGTAAGAGTCCCCGATTACATGGAGGAGGACTCCGCGAAGATGACCGTAACGGCGCAGATCTATGTTGAGGAAGCGTCGAAGGTTCCTGCGCCCTGGTCATACCCTCCCGATACCGTGGAAGGTCAGGGGACCACCGTGTTCAATTCCCCGCAGGATATCTCGCTTGAATCCGCGGTAAACAGCGCGACCATCTACTATAACATCGAAGCGTACGAGAACATCAGCGATATCTCCAAGCTCGCCGACCCCACCGAGACCGGCGGCACGAAGTATATCGAGCCGATCACGCTTTCCGGCGTGCCCGGGCAGTCGCTGTATTACTGCATAAAGGCGATAGCTACAGCTCCCGGCATGAAGCAGAGCGACGTATCCACATTTGTATACAAGGTAGTTATCGAGAAGAAAAAGACCCAGATCCCGAAGCCCACTCCGGAGCCGGGAAACTACGCCAGCTCGCTGACGATCACGCTCAATACTGAAACTCCCGGCGCGAAGATATACTATACTCTCGACCCGAACGCAACAAAGTCCAGCGGATTCATCGAGTACACAGGTCCGTTTGACCTGAAGGTTGCTGCGAACAGCACAAAGACATTCGCGCTGCGAACCTATGCGAAGGCTCCGAATGACAGCTGGAAGGATTCCGACATCAGCGAGGATCTTATCTATAAAATAACCGTGCCCAAGGAAAAGGCGGCGGTACCGGTGCCGAGCGTTCTTGACACCGCCAGCGAAACCGCGATCACGCTCACGCTCTCCTGCGCGACAGCCAAGGCTGATATCTACTATTCCATCGACACTCCGATAACCTCCACCTATAATGGAATTCTGTACAAGTCGGGAACCAAGATAACCCTCAAGCGCGTGGATAATCAGGTCGTGACATACAAGCTGTATACCTATGCGAAGTCCAACGACCCAAGAATTGACGACAGCCTTGTAAAGACGTACACCTACACCGTCGGCAAGGACTACGGCGTTAAGAGTATCGAGATAGTCAAGCGGCCTGCAAAGTATTCCTACTACATGGGCGAGAAGCTGAATGTCGTAGGCGGCCTTATCAAGGTAACGTACATCGATGAGACCAAGGCTCCGGAAACAGTTTACATGACCGAGAGCATGATTCAGGATTTCGATAGCTGGGTACTGGGTCAGCAGACTCTTACAGTTTATTATCAGGGCTGCACGGCTGCGTTCAATATCGTGGTGCGCAGACGTTCGTCAAGCAGTTCTGATTCTGACAATAAGCCGAGCGATTCCGGCAAGGATGATGGCAAGAAGGACGATACTACCACCGACCCGGGTACTTCCGACACCGACAAAGACAACACTACCGATGGGACGGTATCCGACCCGACAATGGTGGGAAGCCTGGTGAAGGGCTGGACGCAGCTCCAGAAGAAGATAGCGGCGGCTGCGAAGAATTCCCGCATTGTTATCAATCTGAACGGAAACACGTCCGTACCCGCTGATATCATCAACACCGCGATGAAGAAGAAAATCACGCTGGAGTTCGTGGTAAACGACATGCTGAGCTGGGTAGTCGACACCGGTGCGCTGAAAAAGACGGTGGCTTCCCTCAGCGTGGGATTAAAGACCAGCGACGTTTATATCCCGACGGTGCTTATCGACAGCTCCGGAGACAGCGAGATAGTCAGAGTGCACACCTACGGCAAGAATAAGATAGGCGCGGTGCTTTACGTCAAGACCGGCAAGAAGGTGAACAACCGCTTTGCAAATCTGTTCAGGTATAACGAGGATTCGCACCTGCTTGATTTTGTTGATACTTCGAAGATAATTTCGAGCACCGGTGTTGCCCAGGTAGTTCCGGCGAACGGCGGCGATTACGTTCTCATGCTGGACACCAGGACGAGGCTCCCCGGCGACGCTGACAACAGTACGACGATAGACGCCCGGGACGCTTCCGCGATACTCAAGATGTGCGTAGGCACGATGGAGCTTGACGACACATGCGACTACAACGGCGACGGATTTGTCAATGCAATTGATTCGGCTGCGATACTCCGTTCAGTCGTAGGACTCAAAAAGTAAACCAGACAGCAGGGAACTCCGGTTTCCTGCTGTTTTTTCCGGACGTAAAAGGAGAAAACATGCGTATTGAAACGGAGCGGCTGTATCTGCGTGAGATGACAGCCGCAGATTACGAGGCGCTGTACGCCGTGCTGGCGGATTCGGACATCATGCAGCATTACCCATACACGTTTGACGAGGCGAGGGTGCGCGGCTGGATAGACCGCAATATTGAGCGCTACAGTATATTCGGGTTCGGACTGTGGGCGGTGTGCCTCCGTGAAAACGGCGAGATGATAGGCGACTGCGGGCTGACTATGCAGCTGATAAACGGTCAGATAAAGCCGGAGATAGGCTGCCATATCCGCAGGGACATGCAGCGGCGCGGGTACGCAAAGGAATCTGCTTCGGCGGTCAGGGACTGGGCTTTCTGCAATACGCCGTTCAATGCGGTCTATTCATACATGAAGGCGGCGAACCTTCCGTCATGCCGCACTGCGGAAAGCTGGGGCTGTACCCAGGTAGACGAGTACGCCGACGCGGAGAACGAGCTTACAAAGGTGTACGCCATCACACGCAATGAATGGCAGATGCTCACCGGGAATAACAGCAAATAAACTGAATCGAAAATTGCGCAGATAAGTGTTGATGAATCACCGGAAATATGCTAATATATAGATATAGGCAGGAAATTCCGATGATCAGGAGGTAATTATGGGCAGGCAGGAAAACATAGAAATATTCGAAAACACGATGTCGATGTGCAGGACCGATCCGTTTCTGAGATCGGCGATAAAGGAATCAAGCAGTGGACAGTCTCTGATACCGGAGGGTGACTGGGTGGAGCTTCCTATGATACAGAAGGGCGCCGCCGCGAAGGTCGTGGTGAGCCGCAAACGCACACTGGAAGCCGCCGCCGGCTACGCTAGGGCAGGGAAGCGCGTGTGCGTGCTGAATTTCGCTTCGGCGTCCAACCCAGGCGGCGGAGTTAAGAACGGCTCCTCAGCGCAGGAGGAGGCGATATGCCGCTGTTCGACGCTGTACATGAACCTAATTCAGCCGGATATGTGGAGCGGGTTCTATACTCCGCACCGTGCGGCGCCGGATCCGCTCCACAGCGACGACTGCATATACACTCCCGGAGTTGTGGTGTTCAAGACGGACAGCGCGTTTCCGGAGGTAATGCCGCAGGAAGAATGGTACAGCGTGGACGTTATCACCTGCGCGGCTCCGAACCTGCGGGAAAAGCCGAGCAACTCGATGAATTACGACGGACACAGCGCAGTCAGCATTTCGGACGGCGACCTTCGGAAGCTCCACAAAAAGCGCATGGAGCGCATACTCAGCATAGCCGCACAGCATGGGTGCGATGTAGTTATACTCGGCGCGTTCGGCTGCGGTGCGTTTATGAATCCGCCGGAGGTAGTCGCGGCGGGGATAAGATCCGCGCTTGAGGGCTTCATGGAGCGCTTTGAAACCGTGGAGTTCGCCGTGTACTGCTCCCAGCGTGACGACACGAATTTCCGCGTGTTCGACAGGGAGTTCGGCTCACGGAAGTGACTCAGGCTGAAATCTGAAAATCAAAACCGGCGGAGAGCAATGCTCCCTGCCGGTAGTTTTATTCAGTCCTGAGGGACATCGAAACCACGCACTCAACGTGGCACGAGCCGTTTTAAACATTGTTGCGATGGGTTTACAATTTAATGGAGTGATTGTATTCATATTGATTTGTAATCAGATATTTTTTTCAGTAGTTTTTCTGACACAAAATATGGATTATTGTCATCTCCAATCAACTCAATAAGTGTTGCGTCGCCATCGGATTCTAATACCCTAAATGTATTTCCAACCTTAAACTTAAGTTTTTCATCACATATGGCGTCCTGATTAATTGTATAAATTGTTTGAGTGGTTTTTAGTAAATACTTTTTCTTTTCTTTATGATTTGAGATTGCTTGTTTTCCCTTTTTTATAGCATATTCTCCACCTTTTACAGCGATTCCGCCAAGTAACATTCCGCCTCCAACCAAATATAGAGCTAGTTTAACAGGCCCCCCCGCCTTTTTAGCCCAAGTTGTCATGGTCTGATATGTTCCTAAATTGCTCATATGAAATCCTCCTTAGTTGTATTTGATAATATTAACCGTTTTGTCATATAATACGTAGTTGAAAAATGCTATTAGTATTGATCGTCGGCAATAAGCTATCTGTCACGACTTAATCCGCTTTCCTTGACATCGACACCACGCACTCAACGTGCCGCGTAAACGGGAACATATCGAACGGTTGAATGCACTCGACATTGTAGTTTTTCGTCAGCGTGCGGAGGTCTCGCGCGAGTGTGACCGGGCTGCAGGAGATATACACGATACGTTCCGGTCTGATGACGGACAGCGCGCGCAGAAACTGCTTGTCAGCGCCGGCGCGGGCGGGATCCATTATCACTGCGTCGAAGCGGACTCCCTTTTTTGCACGTTCTCGGAGGTACTCTCCGGCGTCGCCGCGGTTGAACGCCGCGTTCCTGGTTATCCCGTTCAGCTTGCAGTTCTGCACTGCGTCCCTGACCGCCGCGGAGTTATACTCGATACCCTGAACCGCCTTAACACGGTCGGAAGCGATGATTCCGATGGTGCCGGTACCGCTGTATGCGTCGAGGAGCGTGTCGTTTTTCGTCAGCTTTGCCGCGTTTATCGCGAAGTTGTACAGTTTCTCCGCCTGCACCGGATTTACCTGGTAGAACGACTGCGGCGATATACGGAATTTCTTCCCGCATATCTCGTCGATGATGTAGCCTTCGCCGAAAAGTACCTCCGCGTGGTCGCCAAGGGTCAGAAAATCGGGGCTGCGGTTTACAGAGAAGGTCACGGTCTTTATCGCAGGGAATCTCTTGACCAGCGCGGTAACGAAGTCGCGCTTCTTCGGGAACATCGACGTCCCCCCGACGATCGTCACCAGGATCTCCCCGGTGTTCCTGCCAATGCGCACAAGCACGTGCTTTATGAATCCACGGTCGGTGCCGGGATCCCACGGGCGTATTTTAAAAGAGCGCATAAGTTCCCGGATACCGACGATGATCTCATCGGCACGCGGGTCGTTAACCACGCATCGGTCAATACCGACGATACCGTTTCTGGACGACTGATACACGCCGGAAATTATCCTGCCGCTGCGGTCGCTGCGGAATACCGCCTGCACCTTGCAGCGGTATCCGCAGGGCGGCTCCATCGGAATTATCGGGGAAACCTCGCCGTAGCTTCCGAGCAGCCCGGCGACGTCCTTCTGCTTCCATGCGAGCTGCTGCTCGTAGGACAGGTTTGATAACTGGCAGCCGCTGCACTTCTTGGCAACGGGACATTTTGTGTTTTCCATTATACTTTGAATCCCTCTGTCATTTTTTTCAGCTTTGAGGACTGTTCGTCAAGCTCCACAGCCGCAGCGGCGCTTTGCTGTGCGTTTGCAGCCGAGGTAGTGACATATTTTGAAATCAGACCGGTCTTTTCGGATATTTCAGCCATGCGGCGGCTCTGCTCCCCAGCGGAGCTGATTATCGCGGTTATTGATCTGTCGACCTCCGCCATCTTCTCAGTTACGCTGCGAAGGGTCTCGGCGGTGTCGTCTGCGAGCTGCTGACCGTTTCTTACAGCGGAGGCAGCTTCGCTGATAAGCGCGGTCGTCCTGCCGCAAGCCCGGATCTTTCAGAAATCATGCTGTCGGTCGCCGAAACGCATCCTGAAATCTCTTCGACTACAGCGATCTGCCGGGACGCGCTCTCTGCAAGCTCGTTAGCGCCCTGGGAGACGTTGTTGGCGCCGCTGTAGACTGCTCCCGCCGCTTCGGAAATCTCGCTGAACACTCCGCCGAGGACAGTGCATATATCACTGAGAGAGTCTTTTATCGCCGCGAGAGGTCTGAAGCACCGTTTGATCACCAGAACACAGATGAACGCTCCAAGCGCGATGATCACGGGAATAATGACCACGAAAATAATGATGATGTTGTGGGCGTCCTTGTAAAGCTCGGAGCTGTCCATGGCGTAGCTCAGTGTCCAGCCAGCGGAGGGTATTACCTCGGAAATCACAAATCTTGAGGTACCGTCGTAGTCCTTCAGCGTGCGGGAGGTAACGCCGTCCTCGGTTTTTTCGCCGGAAACCGCGCTGATTGTATCGGAGTAGCTGGTGTAGTGTTCGCTGCCGGAGCCGTCGACATAGGGCATGAGTTCCTCGCTGCGGTGGATAATAATGCTGCCGGAAGCGTCGGTCAGGACAGGGTAGCCGGTGTCGGAGAAGCTGTATCCGGAAATAATGCTGCTGACCTCGGTCAGGAACATGTCAGCGGCGGTAACGCAGGCGACGTTTCCGCCGCGCTTGTACGCTTTCGCAATAGTGATCACCATCTCGCCGGTGAGCGCGTCAATGTACGGTTCGGTTATGACTGCGGAATCGGATGCCGCTGCATCCCGATACCACTGGCGCTCGGTTATTTTATAGTCGTCGGGTACCCAGCCATCGGAGAAAACCGTTAAAATATTATAACATATTTACGGCGATTTGTAAATAGGCGACAAGAACTATTTACCACAATGATCTGAAAACAGGAATAAAAAAGGAGGACATTTCTGTCCTCCTTTCTATAATTCTGATTTCAGTTACAGGAACGATCAGTTCTTTCTTGCTTCTCTGAGCTTGAATCTGGAAACAAGTGACTTCATGGCAGTGGCCTGAGCGGAGAGCTCCTCGGAAGCTGCCGCGCTCTCCTCTGCTGTTGCGGAGTTGGTCTGAACAACGTTGGAGATCTGTTCGATACCGGTTGTAACCTGAGTGATGGACTGCGCCTGCTCCTCGCTTACGGAAGAGATGCGGTCGATGGTTACTACGATATCCTCAATCTGCTTTACAACGTCGCTGAGAGCCTCTGCGGTATCGTCTGCGATGTGAGAGCCGTTCTCAACCGCCCTGATGGAGCGCTGAATAAGGTCTGCGGTGTTCTGGGAAGCAGCTGCGGACTTGGAAGCAAGGTTTCTTACCTCGTCTGCAACTACCGCGAAGCCCTTACCTGCCTCGCCGGCTCTTGCAGCCTCGACAGCAGCGTTGAGCGCCAGAATGTTGGTCTGGAATGCGATATCCTCGATAGTATTGATTATATCGCTGATCTGTGCGGAGGTATCGCTGATCTCCTGCATAGCGCCGAGCATTTCCTTCATGCGGTCGTTGGAGAGTTCAGCCTGCTTGCCGACATCTGCCATGATGTTGCTTGCAGTCTTGGAGTCGTCAGCATTCTTGGTGATCTTATCGGATATCTCTTCAATGGTAGCTGCCAGCTCCTCAACTGAACCAGCCTGCTCAGTTGCACCCTGTGCATTAGCCTGCGCGCCTGCGGAAACCTGCTCGGAACCAGAGTCGACCTGGTCAGCTGACTGGAATATCTGAGCCATGGTGTCGCTGAGACCGTATGCGAGTACTCTCAGGTTGTCAAGCAGCGGAGCGAACTCTCCCTTATAAACTTCGCGCGCGTTCGAGTGTATATTAAAGTTGCCCTTTGCAAGCTCGCCATACATGTATGAGCTGTCCCTGATGAGCTTGCTGAGGCTGTCGTTGGTAGTGCGCATTGCGTCTGCCATCTCGCCGAACTCATCGCGGCTTACATAGGTGATCTGGCTGTCAAATTCGCCCTTTGCGATCTTGTTGAGCGCGTTCTTGATCTCTGCGATGGGCCTTGTGATAAGATTGGTCAGGTTGATGATACCACCTACGCCCAGCGCAAGGGCAAATATGCCTACGATAATTGCAACGTTAGTTACGGCGTTTGTTTCCGATGTTGTTGCAGATCTTGTGCCACTGCACGCTGCAGTCAGGGCTGTGTCGGCGTCATCGCCGATAGAAAGGCACTGGACGATCTTTGGGGACAGCTTATCGTTGTACGCTGCCAGCCCTTCCTCTTTGGTGCCGTCGTTTACTATTGCGATCACCTCGGGAAGTATCGTGTTGATCTCATTGCATACGGACTTGAACTCATCGATCCTTGCGTCAGCGCCGGTATATGTAATGAGGTCGAGCTTTTCCATCATGGTCGCGGCAGCGGTTGTCGCTTCATTGATATACTGTGTTTCGACATTGTTGTCATCCTCAAGCACACCCGCGCGAACGGTTCTGCCGATGGTCTCTACCTGTATCTCTACATCCTTGACTCTGAGGAGGCTTTTGATCTCTGTATCGATCATGAGATTTACGTTACCATGCACGCTCTTCAGTCCGATGACCGATACAAGAGAGCATGCGATGGTCATGATTATGACCGCTCCGAATGAAATGATAAGTTTGGTCGCTACTTTTAGATTCTTCATACTTTGACTCCTTCTAAAAATTCCACGGCATGCGCCGAAATCTCTACACGAGTATAAGCCGCGGTGCTGCCACCCCGGCATCTCAATGACCTGCGTCGAAAAAGTCTTTATTTACTTTGCTTAAATATTATTTTAGCACTAATCATAAAAAAAGTCAACACAAATATGTATATTTTGGCCAAAAGTCGTGAAAAAGTTACATTTCGTTAAAAAGGCAAAAAAATGCTGTATTATGTCGTGTTAATCGTTGTGAAATCTGACCAACTTTGATATAATAATAATAGTTAACCTCTAATAATCGGGACACGAGCAGATTTCGTACATGACTTATATCAGATGCTAGGCGTTATACTAATTCCAAATACACATAATATGCACAACTGAAATGTGGTTCTGGAATTAGTATCAACCGCAGCGTTTTCCGCCACAGGCGGATAATGCGTTTACTGTATGTATTTCAAGGTTTGACAACGACGCAGATGATGAATAAGGAGCGAAGCGACGTTTCTTGGTAAGTCATAGAAATCTGCCGTGAAGGAGGTTTTTAGAGGTTACCAATAGTTACAAACCCGACCGCTTCAATACGGAGTTTTTTTGAATCATTAATGTGAGGTGCATAATTATGGCAAATCCATACTTACCAAACTGGGAATATATACCAGACGGAGAACCGAGAGTATTCGGCGACAGAATTTACGTCTACGGCTCGCATGACCGCAAGGATTCCATCGACTTCTGCGACTACAAGCTGAAAGTGTGGTCTGCGCCGGTGAGCGACCCCACGAAGTGGGTGTGCCACGGCGACATTTTCCGCAGCCGCGACGGTCACGACTCCCCATCGGACGTGGACTGGACAGACGAACTGCTGTTCGCCCCAGACGTTGTGGAGCGCGGCGGCAAATACTATCTATACGCGTACATCGTGAATGCAAAGGGCTGTGTTGCAGTCGCCGACCGCCCGGAGGGTCCGTTCAGGCTGCTGTCCCGGTATGAGTACGACATTCCGAACCACTACGACAACGGCACTTTCATCGACCCCGGCGTGCTGGTCGACGACGACGGCAGGGTGTACATCTACTGCGGCTATCAGGGAAGCTACATGTGCGAGCTGAAGGACAACATGTACGAGGCAGTCCCCGGAAGCTACAAGCTGGACATAATCCCGACTGCGGAGCCGCACCGCTTCTTCGAGGCGTGCTCCCCGCGCAAGATAAACGGGACGTACTATCTTATATACTCGCCCCAGCGCGGAAGCTGCCTTGACTACGCGACTTCCGATTCCCCGACGGGGCCATTCACCTACCGCGGTACCATCATCGACAACGGAATCGATTTTCCCGGCGGAAACGATCACGGCTCGGTCTGCTGCATAAACGGGCAGTGGAACATTTTTTATCATCGCATGACAAACGGCACGATCATGTCCAGAAGGGGCTGCGTTGAGCGTATCGAAATACTTCCGGACGGCACGATACCACAGGTGGAGATGACCTCCCTCGGCTTTGAGGAGTCGCTGAACCCCTATGATTTTACACAGGCAGACACCGCATGCGTACTCAAGGGCGGCTGCTACATCACGGAAACAAGCGTGTTCGAACGTCCGATTGTGAACGTCACCGACGGCTGCGTGATGGGCTGGAAGTACTTCGATTTCGGCGAGGACTTCGCGTCAAAAACCATGCAGATACGGCTGAAGCTGCGCGGTACGGGCTCCCGCGGGCGCGTGCATGTCCGGCTTGATTCCGAGGACGGCGAGGAGCTCGGCACGGTTGATTTCGCGGAGGACAGCGGAACAGCCGGCGCCAGAATAAAGGCGGCGACCGGACGCCACGCGGTGTTCCTGGTTGCGGAGAGCGGCTACGAAGGCTGGTTCGCGGGGGAGATGAAGGGCAGGCAGCTCTTTATGCTTGACGGATTCGTGATCATGAAGTAAAACCCAAGGGGCGGCATAACGCCGCCCTTTCATTCAGTTTAGAAATAAGATTTCTCTAAAACAACAAGCTCCCCGGAATCCGGGGAGCTTGTTGTTTGTCAGGATTTTATCTCAGTTCCGGGAGGAAGCATGTCGTATCTCGCGAACTCAGAAGTGAATTCACCAAGACCCTGCGTGATCTGGCGGAGCGTCAGCGCGAAATCGCCGAGTTCGGCTTCGGGGGCCTCCGCGAGGAGCTCGGTCATGCCGCCGCCGACGGAGTTCATGCCGAGAACGGAGCCACGGCGCTTTGAGAGCACGCTCATGACGTCGCCCTGCTTGTCGTCGGGGAGGAGTATCTTCAGGCCGTCTACAGGCTCGAGCAGGTAGGGCTGAGCCTCCTTCATGCAGTCCTTGAACGCCATCGAGGCTGCAGTCTTGAACGCCATTTCGGAGCTGTCGACCGGGTGGTAGCTTCCGTCTATGAGGGTCGCCTTCAGGCGCACTACCGGGAATCCTCCGATGGAGCCGTGCTCTGCGGCCTCCTGGAGTCCCTTCTCGACTGCGGGGAAGAAGTTCTTCGGAACCGCGCCGCCGAACACCTTCTCACAGAACATCAGCTCGTCGCCGTCGTAGGGCTCGAACTCTATCTTTACGTGTCCGTACTGACCGTGTCCGCCGGACTGCTTCTTGTATTTGCTCTCGATGGTCACCGGCTTGCGGATAGCTTCGCGGTACGCGATCTTCGGCTCGGACATCTTGACCTCCATGCCGAACTTGGATTTCAGCTTTGCCGCCGCTACGTCAAGGTGCTGGTCGCCCAGACCGCCTATCATGCGCTGGTGGGTCTCGTGGTTGTGGACGTATTTCAGCGTGGGATCCTCCTCCAGAAGTCTGCGGATAGCGCCGGAGAGCTTGCCCTCGTCGCCGCCTCCTGCGAGGTTAACGGCGCGGAAGTAGCATGCCTGCGGGAACTCCGTAGGCGCAAGCGCTGCGACTGCTTCGGGAGCGCACAGGGTGTCGTTTGTGGATGCTTCCAGTTTCGTGACGGCGGCGATGTCTCCGGCGAGCGCCTCGGAGATCTCCTCCTGCTTCTTGCCGGTGAGCTTCAGCAGCTTGCCGATGCGGACGGTCTCGCCGGTGGTGGCGTTCACGGCGGAAACGCCCGCGGTGAGCTTGCCCTGAACTATCTTGAGCATGCTTATCTTGCCTACGAACGGGTCGGCTACGGTCTTGAACACGAACGCCTTGAGCGGCTTGTTCTCGTCGTAATCGAGGGTCACGCCGTCGAGCGACTCGAGTTTTCTCTCGTTGGGGGAGGGGAGCATGGAAACCACTGCGTCGAGCAGCATATCAACACCGGAGAGCGTGTCGTTGGCGCAGCATACGAGCGGAGTTATAGCGCCGCTTGCAACGCCGTCGTGGATACCCTTCACGAGTTCGTCGTGGGTGAAGTCCTCGCCGCTGAAGAATTTCTCCATGAATTCCTCGTTGGTCTCAGCGACCGCCTCAGCCATTGAAGCGCGCAGACCTGCGATACGGTTCTCGGAAGCGGGCATGGGAACTTCGGTCGGAACTCCCTTGCTGTCGTACTTGTACGCCTTCATGGTTAGCAGATTTATGTATGCTTCAACGGGTCCGTTCTTGTCGTACGGAACCACTATCGGGCATACCGACGGACCGAAAACGGTCTTGAGCTGCGTATGCACCTTATAAAAATCGGAGTTCTCGACTTCCATGCAGGTTACGGCGAGCATTCTTGCCTTGTTCTGACCTGCGGCGAGATTGTACGCCTTGATGGTGCCGGGGCATACTCCGTCCTTGCCGTTAACCGTGATTATCACCGATTCAGCGGCGCGGATACCTTCGTACATTCCGCCGATGAAGTCGAACTGACCCGGTGCGTCGATGATATTTATGCGGGTGTCCTGCCATACCGTCGCGGCGAGGGAAGTGTTTATCGAGATCTTGCGGCGTATCTCCTCCGGGTCGAAGTCGCTTACGGTGCTGCCCTCGTTGGTGCTGCCCATTCTCTCAGTTGCTCCTGATTTGAACAGCATAGCTTCTGCTAATGCGGTCTTTCCGCTTCCGCCGTGGCCGGCAAGTAATATGTTTCTGATTTTGTCAGCAGTGAATGTCATAGGTAGACCTCCGAATTAAGAATTTGCAGCCCGTTTGTTTTCGAACTCCATGCTTCTATTATATAGTAAAGCTGTACAAAATTCAACCGGTTTTATGAAGTTTTTTGTTGCTCGATATACAAATTCCATATTCTGTTTTGTGCAAATCTCACAATTTGAGCTAAAAAATAACGCTTGATTATGTTACTCTGATAGTATATAATATTAATAATTCAATTCGGAATTCGGAATTAAGAATTCGGAATTAATGTGTCCGGCTTCGCCGGACGGATTTCAATTTAATAAACTTTTAAATTCGTCCCGCGCAGCGGGACACCGAAATTCCGAATTCCGAATTCCGCATTCCGAATTACAACTTTATGGAGGAACTATCTATGACAAACGCTCTCCCCCTGACCTGCCCGGTATGCGGCGAAAAGACGAACCGTCCGCCGCGGCTGATCCCGGACGGCAAGACTCTGCGCTGCCCGAAGGGTCACAGCTTCGACGTATCCGCGAAGGGGTACGTCAACCTGCTGCTGACCCAGCACAAGAACGTGAAGGATCCCGGCGACAGCAAGGAGATGGCGGCGGCTCGCAGGCTGTTCCTTGACAGCGGAGCCTACTCCGGGCTGCGGGACGCACTGTGCGGGTGCGCCGCGAAATACGCCGCAGAGTTCCCGAAGCCGGTCACGATGGTGGACTGCGGCTGCGGCGAGGGCTACTACACGGTAGGAATGTACGACGCGGTGCCAGGAATGCAGATCATCGGCGTGGATATCTCGAAAAACGTGCTTGCGGCGGCGCATTCCCGGATAAACTCGAACGGAATGAAGCGGAACATATTCTGCGCGGCGGCGAGCGTGTTCCGGCTCCCTCTGGAGGACGCCTGCGCGGATATGGCGGCGGTGATCTTCGCGCCGTTCCAGCGGGAGGAGCTTCTGCGGGTAGTGAAGCCCGGCGGCGTTATCCTGACGGCGATCCCAGGGGAGCGCCACCTCTACGGGCTGAAATCCGTGCTTTACGACGAGCCGCGGCTCAACGAAGTGAAGCCCTACGAGATAGAGGGCATGGAGTTTCTGGAAAAGCGGGAGGTCAGCTCCACGCTGCGGCTCACCAGCCAGGAGCTGCTGAACGCGCTGTTCACCATGACCCCGTATTACTACAAGACCTCCCAGCACGACAGCAGCCGGCTTTATAGCTGGTTCGGGACCCACGACAGCTTCGAGACTGAAACGGAATTCCAGGTGCTGTGCTACCGAGTAAAATAAAAACAGGGCGGAACAACTCCGCCCTGTCAGTCTGTCGAAAAAGTCATAACGGCAGTAAATTGCAAAAAACAGTGGGGGAAAACTCTTGTTTTCCCCCACACCCCTTTAGCGCCATTGAATCGTTTAACTGCGCGCCAGCGCGCAGAGTGGTGAGGGCTCTGCCCTCACACTCCCGCTTCCTTTTGTAAGCAAAAGGAAGCGAAAACCAGTATGCTACGCGGAAATTATAGACTTTATCGTCACAACTGTTTTATTACTGCTTTTTGCGTGTATATACCGGCTCGTTTCGCCGGTTTACCGGAGTTTTTTTATGCTTCAGAGCCTGGGCTGCGCGTTTCTCAGCGGCTATTCGTTCCCGCTCTGCGCGTATCTCCTCAAGGCGCTGCTTACTCTTTTCCGCCATGTCGAGAAGCATGAGCTTGTTGTTGAAGCTCGGCTTGTCGAGCACCATGTCGAACAGCGCGTTGATAAGCTGTTCGGCTTCCTGCTCGTTTGTTACCAGGCGGCGCTCCATAAGCTCGCGCTGCGTTATCGCCAGCTGGCGGATATTGTAGCACTCGCCGGAGTCCAGTATCTCGCGCAGCGCTGCCGCGGCAGCCCTCAGCCGCTGGACGTCAGGCGTTTCCGTATCGAGCTTTTTCGCGCGGGAATCCGCAATTTCGCATTGTATCAGCTTTCGTAGATCCTCCGCGCCGAGCGCGTCAAGAAGCCGCTTCAGATCCGCGCGGCTCTCCGGGATCTCCTTGTCGTGGTAGAACACCAGCCAGCTTATTTCCTCAGAAAGCGCCGCCGGGAACTCCAGCCGCCGCATGATACGCTCCGCGATGAGCCGTCCGCGCTCGCCGTGTCCCTTGAAATGCCCGCGACCCCTGGAATCTATCGCGCAGCAGTCCGGCTTGCCGAGGTCGTGGAACAGCATTGCGAACCGCACGGGAAGCTCCGGCACCGCGTATCCCACCGACTTGCAGATGTGCGTCCATACGTCAAAATCGTGGTGAACGCTGTGCTGATCGAAGCCTATGCATGGCTCGATCTCGGGTAACAGGAACTTCAGTATGTCGGAGTACTGCTCCAGCACCCGGGCGGCGTATTTTCCCATCACGATGCGGGATAGTTCGCTGAACAGCTTGCCTTTTTCGGCGTATTCGAAGCAGCTCACGTTAGCGCGGATAGCGTCCCGGGTCTTGTCCTCGATGACGTACTCGCCCTCGGAGCAGTAGCGTATCGCCTGGAGTATCCTGGACGGGTCGGAGGTGAAGCAGCGCGACATGTCGTACCAGGTCTCTGTGACGGTTTTGCCGTTTTCCTTGACGCTGCGGGTCTGGTTCTCGCCGATGGCTATTACCCGGGCGGGGAGCCGCGTGACCCCCTTGCGGCGGGTCAGCTCGTCAGGGTCCTCCGGGACCTTCAGTTCGGCGATCTCCTCTTTTTCTTCCTCCTCGATGGCCTCCGGAGAGGGGCGCAGCGAGGCTCTGCCTCCGAACGGGTCGATAAGCCCGGAGCGCGGACTGTACGCCATCGCGTTCATCGTGAATCCGCGGCGGAAAAGATCGGTCTCGAGATCCTCCGCGTAGATAACGCGGTTGCCTACCACCTCGCGGCGGTAGGGCGAGATCTGGATTATCATGCCGACAACGGTGACAAGTATCTCACCGCGTTTCATTCCCTCGTCAGAAATACGGTAATCCCTGAACGCGAAAAGGATATCGTTTATCCCCGCGTTGGTGACTATATCGTAATCCTGCGGGTCGCTGCCGAGGAGCAGCTCCCGCACGCACTCGCCTACTATATATGCGTCATATCCCGATTTTTCCAGGACGTCTATCGCTTTAGTGACCTGTTCCGGCAAAATGATCATCGTCATCACTCCAATTTATTGCTTTATACTATTATACAACAATATATGCAAAAAATCAAGAGAGGGGACGATTTATCCGATCAGTGCGCTGACGGTCAGTCCGCAGACTATCCAGGCGGTGCAGTCGGCGGCGAGGGCGGCTGGGATAGCGTAGCGGGTGTTTTTCACCCTGACCGCCGAGAAGTATACCGCGACCGTATAGAACGTAGTTTCCGAGGAGCCGAGCAGCACTGCGGCGACTCTTCCGGGGAAGCTGTCCGCGCCGTACTGTGCGGCGATGCCGTCGTAGACAGCGATGGCTCCGCTGCCGGAGAACGGCCGCAGCAGCACCATCTGCATGCACTCCGGCGGGAATCCCACAAGATTGCAGAGCGGCTCCAGAAGCCCGGTGAGAAGCTCCACCGCCCCGGAAGCGCGGAGCATTCCGACGCTGACGAGCAGCAGCACCAGAGCCGGGAGTATATCCACGGTGGTTTTAATGCCGCCTGCGGCTCCTTCGCAGAACGCAGGGAACACGTCCACTCTGCGCACGGCGCCGAAGATCATGACCCCTGCGAACAGCAGTGGGACTACAAAATCAGTTATCTGCACGCCGCACCTTCTTCCTGGAAAAATGCCCGAACAGCTTTGCCGCGCCCACCGAAGCCGCCAGGGAATACGCCGATACGATCCACACGCAGGGGAGTATTTCCATCGGTCGGGCGGCTCCGTGGGCGGTCATGAGCGCCGCGGCGGTCGCCGGAATGAGCTGAAGGCTCGCTGTGTTCAGGACGGTCAGCATTATCATGTTGTCGCTGGCGGAGCCGTCAGAGACACCGGAGCCGCCCTCCTCTTCCTGTATCGCTTCCATCGCGCGGATACCAAGCGGTGTGGTCGCGTTTCCAAGTCCGAGGATATTCGCCGAGAGATTCATGCAGATGAGCTGCGCGGCGCGTCCGCCCTTTTCCAGTCCCCGGAACAGCCACACTACTGCCGGAGAAAGCACAGCCGACAGCAGCTTCACCGCCCCGGCTTCCTCCGCGACCTTCATCAGACCGCTCCAGAGAGCCATGGCTCCGCACAGCGTCAGCGCCAGCGTGACCGCACCGGAGGCGCTCTCCAGCACCGCCGCTGAGACCTCCGGCAGCCGTCCGGTGAATATCCCGCAGACTATCGCTGCGGCGGGCAGTATCATCAGAATATATTTCATATCTTACCAGCTCCTTGTGTAATATGGGTTTTGTATCATCGGATTTAAAATAATTTTCCAAATTTCCATACTGGATTCTATATCACTAATTTATTTCCAGTTGACTATGCGATATTGTATAAGTTGAAATTCTGCATAACAAACGTATTTTCGATGATATACACCATTTGATATATTATCAAACTGACACTTTTGTAAATCAAAATATGTAGTAAAATGGACAAAAAATGACAAAATTATGCATTTTTCAAATTGACATCTCAAACAAAACATGGTATAATGTGCAAGAAATCAGCAATATGCTGGAAAAAACGGTGAATAAGGACAAAAATTCCTGCCTGCGCATACCAGAATTTGGCGCGGCAGACAATTTCAGGAGGAAAAAATCATGGTAAAGTCTACAGGTATTGTAAGAAAAGTCGATGAGCTGGGAAGAATCGTAATTCCGATAGAGCTGAGAAGAACTCTCGACATCGGCATCAAGGACAGCCTTGAGATCTACGTTGAGGACGATCAGATCATTCTCAAGAAGTACATGCCGGCATGCGCTTTCTGCTCCAATGCAAGCGGCATCACAGTATTCAAGGGCAAGAACATCTGCTCCGAGTGTCTCTCAGAGCTCAACAAACTCAACTGATCTACATAATCACAGCCTTAAAGCCTCGGCGCAATAGTGCCGGGGTTTTTCATTTACATGGATATGCCGCCGGCCGGGGCAATATTCCGGAAAAAATCGCGTAAAACACTTGTAATTCCTGCCGGAATATGCTATACTAATATTGTATGTGTTTCAAACAACTAAACTAAAAGGAGAATAGAATTGATAACAGTATCTGATGTAAGCGTCAGCTTCGGCGGACAGCTTCTTTTCAAGGACGTAGACCTGAAATTCACCGCCGGCAACTGCTACGGCGTGATCGGCGCAAACGGAGCCGGAAAATCCACATTCCTGAAGGTCCTCTGCGGTGACCTCGAGCCTACAAAGGGCAGCGTATCCAAGCCCGCGGAGCTACGCATGTCGGTGCTGCGCCAGGATCACTACGCGTTCGACGACTACACCGTGCAGGACACCGTTATCCTCGGCAACAAGCGCCTGTACGACATCATGCAGGAGAAGGACGCGCTCTACGCCAAGGAGGACTTCTCCGAGGAGGACGGCACCCGCGCTTCCGAGCTGGAGGCCGAGTTCGCAGAGCTGAACGGCTGGGAGGCTGAGTCCGACGCTTCCAAGCTTATCCAGGGTCTGGGTCTGCCGGAGGAGATTCTCTACCAGAAGATGGATTCCCTGACCGGTAACGAGAAGGTCAAGGTTCTGCTCGCGCAGTGCCTGTTCGGAAACCCTGACATAATCCTCATGGACGAGCCGACCAACCACCTCGACGTTGAGGCGGTATCCTGGCTGGAGGACTTCCTCGCGGAGTACTTCGGCACGGTCATCGTTGTATCCCACGACCGTCACTTCCTTAATAATGTGTGCACCCACATCGTGGATATCGACTACGGAAAGATCAAGATGTACGTCGGCAACTACGAGTTCTGGTACGAATCCTCACAGCTTATTCAGCGTATGATAAAGCAGCAGAACAAGCGCGCCGAGGAGAAGATAAAGGAACTCCAGAACTTCATCGCGCGGTTCTCCGCGAACAAGTCGAAGTCCAAGCAGGCGACCTCCCGCCGCAAGCTCATCGACAAGCTGACCGTCGAGGAGCTTCCCGCTTCCTCCAGAAAGTACCCATACATCGCGTTCGATATGGAGCGCGAGGTCGGCAAGGATATACTTCAGGTCACAGGGCTTTCCAAGACCGTCGACGGCGTGAAGGTGCTCAATAACGTAAGCTTCACAGTAGGCAAGGGCGACAAGATCGCGTTCGTGGGCAACAACGAAATCGCGGTAACTACGCTGTTCAAGATCCTTATGGAGGAGATGGAGCCGGACGAGGGCACATTCAAGTGGGGCTCGACCACTTCGGTGAGCTACTTCCCGAACGACAACAGCGCGTTCTTTGATAACTGCCAGCTTTCCATAATCGACTGGATGCGCCAGTACTCCAAGGACGAGACCGAGAGCTACCTGCGCGGCTTCCTCGGACGCATGCTGTTCAGCGGCGACGATGTTTTCAAGCAGGTGAACGTGCTTTCCGGCGGCGAGAAGGTACGCTGCATGTTCTCAAGAATGATGCTGTTCCAGAGCAATGTGCTTATCCTCGACCGTCCGACCAACCACCTCGACCTCGAGAGCATCACCGCGGTAAACAACGGCCTGTCCGAGTTCAAGGGCAACCTGCTGTTCGCTTCCCACGACCACGAGATACTCGAGACCGCGGCTAACCGCATAATCGAGATAACCGAAAACGGCTGCCTCGACCGCCAGGGCACGTACGACGACTTCGTTGCATGGCGCCATGAGAACGTCGGCGGAAAGCTCATGCTTTAAGGGAGCGCGTGAATGTACTATATCATACTTGACATGGAGTGGAACCAGGCTCTCGACCGCGCTCATACGGTGGAAAAGCCGGTGCTGCTCCGGGGCGAGATAATCCAGATAGGCGCGGTGAAGTGCGATGAGGATTTTAACCTTGTCGACCGCCTGAAAATCAACGTAGCGCCGAAGTACTACAAAAAAATGAATCGCCACGTTGAAAAGATCACCGGGATAACAAACGCCATGCTCGCAAAGGGCGAGAAATTTCCGGAGGCTTTCGCGAAGCTGCGTGAATGGTGTACGCCGGAGTTCCGGTTCATAACCTGGGGATTCGACGATATCGCCATGCTCGCCGACAACCTCGAGCTGCACGGGTTCGACCCGCAGTACGGCAGCGATTACGTCAATCTACAGCTTATATACAAGAATCAGGTTGACGGCGAGCACGTTCAGTGCTCGCTCTCCGACGCGGTGGAGAAGCTCGGCATTCCGATGGACGCGCAGGCTCACGACGCAATGAACGACGCATGGTTCACCTATGAGGTCTGCCGCAGGCTCGACATGAAGAAGGGACTCGCGGAGTACGCAAATATGTCGCCGGGTCAGCGGCCGGTCATCGCGCGGGAGATGTTCCGCGATATCAGCGATATCCGCCGTGTGACCTCCGACGGGAAGATAACTTCCGTTCCCTGCCCGGAGTGCGGCAGGACGCTCTCAAACGGCGAGTGGCTCTCGCTGGGTGCGGTGCGCAAGAATAACATCTGCACCTGCCCGGAGCACGGAGAGTACCTCGTGAAGGTGGTCTGCAAGCGAGCCGCTGCGGACCGCTGGACTGTGGTGCGCTCGGTGTACCGTTCAGACGACGAGGCGAAGGAGAACTACATCAAGAAGATAGAAAAGCAGCATGCTGCTATAGAGCGCCGCAAGGCGGCTGAAAAGTCCGCAAAGGAGAACGCACATGATAACAACGGTACTGTTTGACCTTGATGGCACCCTGCTCCCGTTCGAGCAGGACGATTTCGTGAAGATATATTTCAGCGAGCTTTGCAGGAAGCTGGCTCCGATGGGATACGAGCCGCAGCACACTGTGAAATCAGTGTGGGGCGGAACTAAGGCGATGGTTATGAACGACGGCAGCCGTCTCAATTCCGAGGCGTTCTGGGAGACATTCAACGCGATGAATCCCGGGCTTCCGGACGCACGTCCTGCCTGCGACGAGTTCTACACGCACGAGTTCGAAAAGGCAAAGGCGAGCCTTAAATACATACCCGACCACAGACCGATGATAGAGCGCCTGAAATCCGCAGGGCTGCGGGTAGTCCTCGCCACGAACCCCATATTTCCGCTGGACGGCGTGCGCACCCGCATGGCGTGGGTGAACCTCGCTCCGGAGGATTTCGGGCTTGTGACATGGTACGACAACAGCACGTTCTGCAAGCCGAATCCGAAGTACTATCAGGAGATACTCGGCAAGATAGGAGCGGCTCCGGAGGAGTGCATAATGGTCGGCAACAGCGTTTCCGAGGACATGGCAGCCGGAACGCTCGGCATGGACGTGTTCCTTGCAAACGAGTTCGTTGAGAATCCCGACAGCCGGGACTACAGCGGATACCGCCAGGGCAGCCTTGACGACGCGGAACGATACATTCTGGAGAACAGGTAAATTACCCCGGAAAGACCTTCCCGCAGTGCCAGAATCTTTGCATTGAAATATACCGCCTGATGGGGTATAATTTTAATATCCCCCGAGGGGAAATTCATCAGGAGGTAAAAATCATGTTCAATTTCTTTAAGGCATGCAGCTTTGGCCAGCTCTGCGAGATGCTCAGAGCTATCTGCGGCGGCTACGGCTGCTAATGGGGGGAGCTTTTCTCCATGACAGTTTAGTTCTGACGTAATTCAGCCGATACATAGGCTGGAGGCCCGGGGGTAAAACTCCGGGTCTTTTTATTTATGGTAAGGGGGAGCGTATGGAACGCCTGCTGAAATTCCTGCATAAGCTGTGGAACCGCGCTCAGCCCGGACTGAAGCGGGCATTCTTGCTGCCTCCGAAGGTGATAGCGGTGCTGGTTCCGACGACGATGGTGCTGTGCATCGCGGCGCTGAATACCCAGGGAAAGCACCCGGTGCTTGAAATGCTCATCTACCTTGCCTCGGCGTACGCGCTGGCGGTGCTGGTGGCGGGCATCGGGAGCATTACCGAGGCAGCGGCGCGGCTGCTCCATGGGAGCCGGGTCTACCGCTGGGCGCAGAGCAACACGATTGCCCGGCTGTTCATCAGCGACTTCCGGTTTCGCGGGGAGCTTTCGCTGTATCAGGGACTTGCGGTCAGCACGCTGTTCGCGGTTTTCAAGGGAGTCACCGCGGTGCTGTACCGCTCGGCGTGGCTCGGAGCCGTGGCGGTGTATTACATAAGCTTCGGAGTTACAAGGCTGCTGCTTGTCCGGAGCTGGCGCGCCTCGCAGAAGCTGGGGAGCGAGGACGGCCGCCGCACCCGGGAGCTTCGCGGAAGCAGGCAGTGCGGCTGTCTTATGCTGGCGGTGCATTCCGGAATGATGGGAATGGCGGTTCAGCTCATCAACGAGGAGCATATCATCGTCTACCCCGGCTCGGTAATTTACATCACGGCGGCGTACTCGTTCTACATACTGACCCTTTCGATCGTGAATCTGGTGAAGTTCCGGCGGCTGAACAGCCCGGTGCTTTCCGCTTCAAAGGCGCTGAATTTCGCGGGGGCGCTGATGTCGGTTTTCAACCTTGAAAACGCGATGACCTCCCGGTTCAGCACGGACGTGGAGTTTCGCCGTATCATGAACACTGCGGTGGGGCTTACGGTGTGCCTCCTGGAGCTGGCAACGGCGGTTTTCATTATAGTGCGTTCTCAGCTCAGCCTGAAAAAGATGGAGGAAAAGCAGTCCTGCACTTGACAAATGCGGCGTTTTGTGGTATATTGTAGTTGCAGATATGAAATCTGCGAAAGGAGGGCTGTTTCATGGAGCTTGATATTGCTGCTCTGTCCATGAATATGGCAGCGGCTAACCTTCAGCAGGGCGTTTCCATCGGCATGATGAAGAAAACGATGGAGTCCACCCAGCAGACCATGGAGACCATCACCGATATGCTGGACAGCATGCCTTCCCCTGACGGAAAGGGTACTGTGCTCAATGTCCGAGCATGACGGACAGACCTGGGCCGCCCAGAAATGGGCGGTATTTTTTTGACGCACAAAGAGGTAATTATGGACGCAATAACGCAGTTTGACTTGAATATACTCCACTCAATACACGAGGGTATCTCCTGCGGATTCCTCGACGCCGTGTTCCCGAAGCTCACGCTGCTTTGCTACCTGTTTATCGGCGCGGCGGTGGTGTTCCTGTTTTTCAGGAAGTTCCGGCAGGGCGGCGCTGCGATGTGCGGCGCGGTTCTTCTGTCGCTGCTTGTGGGAAATCTCCTGCTGAAAAACCTCATCGCCAGAGACCGCCCCTGTTGGATAGACCCGGATTTTTTACAGCTCCTGGTGTCGGTGCCTAAGGATTTCTCGTTCCCCTCGGCGCATACCATGATATCGGTTTCTGCCGCGGCGGCGCTGTTCCACTACAGCAAAGCGCTTGGGATACCGGCGCTTGTCATCGCGGCTCTGGTGGGATTTTCGCGGCTGTACCTGTTCGTGCATTTCCCGACGGACGTGTTTGCGGGCGCGGTCATCGGAGTCCTTCTTGCCGTGGTTTCGTGTATCGTCACGGACAAAATCGCGGCAAAAATAAAGAGCAAAAAGGCGGTCAACTGATTTTACCGAACAGCTTCCGGAAGGAGGCTGTTTTCGCTTAACGGGCGGTTTGAACGGGAGCGGCGCACGCTTGATTCGGAATTGGTGTGCTTTGGCTGTTTTCCAATTATATCAGGTTTAATTCCGGCAGATAAGCCGCAAAATCGGACTTTAAAATTCTCAAACTAATTATTCCTTTCCTCTTGACAAAACCTTCCTGCGGTGGTATAATCAAATCAAGATATCAAAATGATATCACTTTGAATACGAGGTAACGGGAGGTATTGACATGAAAGAGAAAACAACGAACTACGAGGAAAAGGAGCTGCGCGCCCCGAGCGGCTGGGCGGTGCTGTTCCTGACGATAATTCTGTACCTGGCGGCGATCGGTTTGCTTATATTCTGTGCCGTAAATATTGACGAGTACAGCTTTTCCGGGTACGACGCCGGAATGATAGTCTGCATAATCTGGCTGTGCATAGGCTGGGTTCCGTTCATCGGACTGCGCGTTATAAAGCCCAACGAGGCGCTGGTGCTGACCCTGTTCGGAAAGTACATCGGCACGCTCAAGCGCGAGGGATTCTATTTCGTGAACATTTTCAGCGTTCCTGCAGTTCCTAAGGTGCAGGAAGGCGGCAAGCCGGGAGTTCCGCACACGAAAATTTCCCTCAAGACCATGACCCACGACAACCGCAGGCAGAAGATAAACGACCAGCTCGGAAACCCGATAGAAGTCGGGATAGTGGTGGTATGGCGCGTTGTAAACACCGCGAAGGCTCTGTTCAACGTGGACGACTACGAGGGCTTCATGTCGATACAGGCGGATTCCACACTGCGCGACGTGGTGAGATGCTATCCTTACGACTCCACCGATTCGGACGAGAAGTCGCTGCGGGGTTCTTCCCAGGAGGTATGCGAGCAGCTCAAGGCGACCCTCCAGGAGCGCGTCGAGCACGCCGGTCTTGAGATAATCGAGGCGCGGATAACTCACCTTGCATACGCGCCCGAGATAGCCGCCGCAATGCTTCAGCGCCAGCAGGCGACCGCAATAATCGAAGCGCGCCAGAAGATAGTAGACGGCGCGGTCGGAATGGTGGAGATGGCTCTGAACAAACTGAGCGAGAGCCACGTCTGCGAGCTTGACGAGGAGCGCAAGGCGCAGATGGTGAGCAACCTGCTTGTAGTGCTCTGCGGCAATAAGGACGCCCAGCCGATAGTAAACAGCGGCTCCATCTATTAAGGAGGACGTATGACGGATATCGTTTTTTCAGCGGAAAGCATTGCTTCGCTTGCGATAATGGCGGCGCTCGGGATAGGTATCCCGGTGGCGGCGGCTCTGGTGTGGAGGTTCGCACTGCACAAAGGTTCGATGAAAGCCACTTTCATCGGCGCGGGAATGTTCTTCCTGTTTGCAATCATACTTGAGCGGCTGCTCCATATGGTGATGTTGCCGGTGGTATCCGGAAATGTCGTGCTGTACGTTGTCTACGGCGCAGTCGCTGCGGGAGTATTCGAGGAAACAGCGCGTTTCCTGAGCTTCAGGTTCCTGATGAAGAACAGCCGCAGCGCTGAAAACGCGGTGTCCTACGGGCTGGGTCACGGCGGCTTTGAGGCGCTGTACCTTCTCGGGCTGACCGCGTTGAGCGCACTGATGATGGCGGCTTCCGTGAACTCGATGGGAGTCAGCGAGTTTATAAACAGCGCTTCCGGCGGCAGCGACGCTGTAGCGCAGCAGCTCATGGCGCAGCTTGCGGGCTTTGCGCAGTCTAGCTATTTCGGAGCCGCGCTGGCGGTTTTCGAGCGAATAGCCGCGATGGCGCTGCACGTTTCGCTTTCCGTTCTGGTGATGGAGGCGGTCATGGTGAAGGGCAGAATGTGGCTCTATCCCGCGGCGATAGTTATTCACGCGCTGATGGACGTTCCCGCGGTGCTGTACCAGTGCGGTGCGATCAATATTGTCGTGTGCGAGATAATTATGGCGGTGTTTACGGCGGTGTGGTCAGTTGTCGCGGTGAAGAGATATAAGTACCTCAGAACAAAGTAACAGGGCAGGGAGGTGAGCCGCATGGCTGACGGCGAAAAGAAGCAGATACCTCTGCGGCTCTCCGCGACGCTTTACAACGAGCTTATGCAGTGGGCGGAGGACGATTTCCGTTCGGTGAACGGGCAGATAGAGTACCTGCTGACCGAGTGCGTGAAGTACCGCAAGAAGCACTCAAAGCCGGAAAAGGAGGACGAATGAACGACGGTGTTGTGTATCTTCTGAGCTACCTTATATTGCCGGTTCTGCTGATCGTTGTGGGACTTGTCATGTGGAGGTTCCCGCCGGGGTACGGCGGCAGCGTGGGCTACAGGACGAAGCGTTCCCGCAGCAGCCGGCAGGCGTGGGATTTCGCGCAGGTGTACTGGGGAAGGCTGATTCTGGTGATGAGCATTCCTATGCTGGCTGTTTCCGTGGGCGCTGGAGTGTTTCAGATAGTAAAGTCGCTGAGCGAGGAGGCGGGTCTGCTGGTGTTCTGCGTTATTATGACGCTTCAGCTTGTTCCGCTGTTTGTGAGCATAGGGGTCACGGAATCGGCTTTGAAAAGGCGCTTTTAATAGGGAACCTCTAAAAACCGGTTTGAAAAGGGAAAATGGGTAGAGTGCGCCGAATGCGATGAAAGCCGACGAAGTAAGGCTGTATGCCTTACGAGGAGGTTTGAAGAAGCAGTCGGTGTGCTATACACATTTTCACTCAAACAAGGTTTTTAGAGGTGACCAATAGAAAAAACAGGGCAAGCCGCTATGGCTTGCCCTGTTGAAATATGTCGTCTGAAACGGTTCAGAAATCCGCGTTAATCGTCGCGTTCCTCGCATTCGCCTTCGATAACGTCGGGACGCTGGTTCTTGATTATCTTGATAGCGGTGATAGCAGTGATGAGATTCAGAATGCCTTCTGAAAGTATCGAGATACCGAGAAGTATCATAAGAAGGTTACTGCCCGCGCCGGGCCTCAGCATGAGCGCCAGACCTAGTAAACCGGTAATGACCGCCATCGCGAAAATCAGCCACCATCTGCCGAGCCCGAATTTCTTGGCTTCGAATGCGGTCTGGATTTTCAGAACGCCGTCAAGCAGGAAGAACAGACCCATGGCGCTGCATACGAATATCATCAGGCTTGCGGGGTTTATCAGAACGATGACGCCAAGCGCGATAAGGATAATTCCCGAGGTGAGGTCGTGCTGGAACGCCAGCCGGTAGAGATCCTTAGAAAAATACCCTGCCATTCTGACGGCTCCGAAAACTATCAAGATGATTCCGATGAGAACGCCGATAAGCCCCGAGAAAACCTCGGGCAGGCAGATGAGCAGAATACCCAGCACGCACAGCGCTGCGGACATCACGATATAGCCGATCTTTGCGGCTCTCATAGGTAAAACAGATCGCATACAAATCCCTCCAGTAGGTATTTAAGCCGCACCGGAAACCGGTGTGCCTTTATTCTTACTGATATTATATCACAAGTTTACAGGCATTAAAACGGTCAATTTTTCCTGAATGGGGGGGAAACGCGTGGTTCCGGGGTCAGGTAAGCCCGCAGAGGGTTTCGGTCTCGTCGAAACCGTCGTAGGACATCACGCACACCCGGAACTTCTCCTAAAGCAGCGGGATAACCTCGCCGAAGTTCGTTTTCCAGTAGCAGCACGCTCCCGGGAGCAGCATTATTGCCGGTTTTGTTTCATCGCCAAATTCGTATACTGTCATTTCCGGATCTCCTTTTAACCTTATAATATGTTAGATATGGCTAACTGTGTTTTATAGTCATTCACAACATGATTATATCACACAATTTTCATTTTTGCAACCCTTTTAATTGTGAAAACCACATGAAATGTTAAGTGCCTTCAAACCGCATAGCAATGCGATTTTCCGCGCTGTTATGCGGTTATGGTTTTGTAAACAAATTAATATGGTTAAATTTGCTGAAAACGGCTTGACAAATGGGCTAAAATATGTCAGAATAGCGGGTTTACATTAAAAAAAATATGTACTATAATAATAAGGCAACTAATCAATGCGAATGGCATGACAGACAACAACACAAGGAGGAATAAAAGCATGTTAAAAACACTTGCGGCGCAGATAAAGCAATATAAACGATCGACGCTGCTTACCCCCCTATTTACAGTGCTGGAAGTCGTGATGGAGGTACTTATCCCGTTCGTCACGGCGGCTATAATCGACAAAGGCATTAACGCCGGAGATATATCCAAGGTGTACATTTACGGCGGCATTATGCTCGTCATGGCGTTCATGAGCCTTACATTCGGCGTACTCGCCGGCAAGTTCGCTGCGAACGCTTCCGCGGGATTCGCATGTAATCTCCGTGACGCAATGTTCACCAATATCCAGCAGTTCTCGTTCTCAAACATAGATAAGTTCAGCACCGCCGGTCTCGTTACACGTATGACCACCGACGTCACCAATCTCCAGAACGCGTTCCAGATGATAATACGCATTGCTGTAAGAGCTCCTATCATGCTCGTAAGCAGCATTGTAATGTGTATGTTCATTAACGTGCGCGTCAGCCTGATATTCCTCGGCGCGATGGTGGTTCTGGGAACCGTTCTTGCTATCATCGTTTCCAAGGCTACCAAGGTGTTCGACAAGGTTTTCCCGAGGTACGACGACCTCAATGCCAGCGTTCAGGAGAATATTTCCGGTATCCGCGTTGTAAAGGGCTTCGTGCGCGAACAGCACGAGAACGAAAAGTTCGTGAATGCTTCCGGAAGTCTCTACAGGATGTTCATTAAGGCGGAGAAGATCATATCCTGGAACAATCCGGTTATGATGTTCGTTATTTACGCGTGCATTCTGCTGATATCCTGGTTCGGCGCGCAGTTCATCGTAGGCGGCACCCTCACCACCGGCGAGCTGACCTCACTGTTCAGCTACATCATGAGCGCGCTGATGGCTCTGATGATGCTTTCGATGATCTTCGTTATGATCACCATGTCGGTGGCGAGCGCACGCCGTATCTGCGAGGTGCTCAACGAAAAGTCCGACATCACCAACCCGGAGAACCCCGTTATGGAGATCGCGGACGGCTCCATCGACTTCGACCACGTCAACTTCACATACAAGCACAAGTCGGATCAGCTCAAGGCGAAGAAATCCGACCTTGACGGCGGCGAGGAGATACTCAATGATATCGACCTGCATATACATTCCGGCGAGACCATCGGAATCATAGGCGGCACGGGCTGCGGCAAGTCCACATTTGCGAGCCTCATCAGCCGTCTGTACGACGTAGACAGCGGCTCTGTCAGAGTAGGCGGCGTAGACGTTCGCAAGTACGACCTCGAGCTGCTCCGCGACAAGGTAGCCGTAGTGCTCCAGAAGAACGTGCTGTTCTCCGGAACGATACTCGACAACCTCCGCTGGGGCAACGAGAACGCCACCGAAGCGGAGTGCGAGGAAGCATGCAGACTTGCCTGCGCAGATGAGTTCATCGAGAGAATGCCCGACCGCTACAGCACGATGATAGAGCAGGGCGGCGCGAACGTATCCGGAGGTCAGAAGCAGAGACTCTGTATCGCAAGAGCGCTGCTGAAGAGCCCGAAGATACTTATACTCGACGATTCCACCAGCGCGGTCGACACCGCGACCGACGCGAAGATACGCCAGGCGTTCGCCGAGAAGATCCCCGGAACAACTAAGATCATCATTGCGCAGCGAATCTCCAGCGTTAAGGACGCAGACCGCATAATCGTAATGGACGACGGCAGTATCTGCGGATTTGCTCCGCACGACGAGCTGTTAAAGACCAACGAGATCTACCGCGAGATCTACACGCTCCAGACCCAGTCCGGCGGTGATTTCGACAAACCTAATGAATAAGGAGGCGGAAACATATGGCAATGGGAAACAGGCGTCAGCCTGCTGCGATAAATCGCAAGAATATGGATTTCAAGGTGCTGGGCAGAGTGCTCGGCTATATGATGAAGCGCTATAAGTTCCGCTTTATACTGGTTCTCGTATGCATACTCATCACGGCTGTATCCACCCTGGTGGGAATGCTGTTCATGCAGAGCCTCATCGACGATTACATCACGCCGATGCTGAATGTGGTAAACGCCGGCGGCACCGCGGATTTCGCTCCGCTGCTCGGGGCGCTGGCGCGTATCGCGCTGATATACGTTGTGGGCATTATAAGCTCCTTCACTTATAACAGGCTGATGATCTACATTACCCAGGGTACAATGCGCGACCTCAGAAACGACATTTTCACGCACATGGAATCCCTTCCGATAAAGTATTTCGACACAAACGCTCACGGCGACATCATGTCCATCTACACCAACGACGTGGACACCCTCCGCCAGCTTATCAGCCAGAGCATTCCGCAGATGGTGAACTCGCTCGTAACGCTGATAATCACATTTGTCAGCATGATAGTGCTGAGCATTCCGCTGACCGTTCTCACCGTTGTTATGGTGCTGGTAATGATGTTTGCAGCAAGCAAGATAGGCGGCAAATCCGCAAAGTACTTCGGCGCACAGCAGAGGGACCTCGGTATTGTAAACGGCTACATCGAGGAAATGATGGAAGGTCAGAAGGTAGTAAAGGTATTCAACCACGAGGAGAAGAACATGGAGAGCTTCAGACAGCTCAACGATCAGCTCCGCGTTTCCGCAGACAATGCGAACAAGTTCGCGAATATCCTCATGCCTGTCAGCGCGAACCTCGGAAATATCAGCTACGTGCTCTGCGTTGCAGTAGGCGCGGTGCTTTCTCTGGTGCTCGGCTCGGACGTGACCGGACTTACCCTCGGTTCGCTGGTCGCGTTCCTTACGCTGAACAAGAGCTTCTCTCAGCCGGTGATACAGGTCAGCCAGCAGCTCAACGCAGTGGTTATGGCTATGGCAGGCGCGAAGCGTGTATTTAAGCTGCTTGATGAAAAGCCCGAGACCGACGATGGCTACGTTGAGCTTGTAAACGCAAACATCGCCGAGGACGGCACTATCACCGAGTCCGAAAAGCGCACCGGCGTATGGGCGTGGAAGCACCCGCACACCGCCGACGGCACCGTGTCCTACCGCAGGCTGGAGGGCAGCGTTGTATTCGACGGAGTAGACTTCGGCTATAACGAGGACAAGATGGTGCTCCATGACATCAAGCTCCACGCGGAGCCCGGACAGAAGATAGCGTTCGTAGGCTCCACCGGCGCGGGCAAGACCACTATCACGAACCTCATCAACCGCTTCTACGACATTCAGGACGGCAAGATACGCTACGACGACATCAACATCAACAAGATAAAGAAGGCGGATCTCCGCCGGTCACTGGGACTGGTTCTCCAGGATACACACCTGTTCACCGGCACGGTAATGGACAATATCCGCTACGGACGTCTTGACGCCACCGACGAGGAGTGCATCGCGGCCGCAAAGCTCGCGAATGCGCACAGCTTCGTTAAGCGCCTTCCGGACGGCTACGGCACCATGCTGACCGGCGACGGCGCGAACCTCTCGCAGGGTCAGCGCCAGCTTCTTGCGATAGCTAGAGCGGCAGTCGCAGACCCGCCCGTGCTGATACTCGACGAGGCTACGTCCTCCATCGACACAAGAACCGAGCGCCTTGTGCAGGACGGCATGGATAAGCTCATGAGCGGCAGAACAACGTTCGTTATCGCGCACAGACTGTCCACGGTACGCAATTCCGACTGCATAATGGTACTCGAGCAGGGCAGGATAATCGAGCGCGGAAGCCACGACAAGCTCATCAAGGAGCAGGGACGCTACTATCAGCTCTACACCGGCAAGCCGGCTAAGAAAGCGGCTGAGTAAGTCAGCAGAATAACACAGCGGCAGGTCAACTTATCGACCTGCCGTTTTGCATTATTTTTGAAGTACCTTGTAGTACCAGTCCGGAGTATCTCCGAAATCCTCCGCAAGCTTGTCGCCGTATTCGTCGCGAATCTTGGCGCAGAGCAACGCGAATTCCCGGAGGATAGGCTGCGACTCGCCTTCCTTTTCCATTTCGTAATCCTGCTCGGCAAGTGTGTGGATATCAAAGTTGCAGCCGCTTATATCCAACCACACGCGGAACCTGTACCCATCGGAAAGTTTCTGAATATACGCGCGGTATGTGTATCCGTGGCTGTCGCGGCAGTCATATTCGCCGAGCCAGCCGGGATTCCCCTTTTGGTGCGTGAATCCCGTTCCGGCGAACGCCTTTTTCATTACCGGGATATCCGCAAGATGAGGGATCGGCTTCTTGTCGCTGTTGTATGTATAACGCTTTGGCACGGGAAGCATTTTTTTTATAATCCCATCAAGATACTTGAAGTGATTCGTTTTAAGCTCTGTGAATCTATTGTTTTCTTCCCTGGAGAAAACGCATTTCGTTTCGGCTTCAACAGGATTTCCGAGATAGGGTATCAGCTTTTGGATAACAATGAAGGAATCACGCGGTTCGGGGTCGGCTGTGACCTCGATACAAACCGAAATCATAACGCGTTTCAGACCATCGTCATAGCATCGTTCCTGCGCAATATAGTTCGAGAAAAAGTGAACGTTTGTGAGTTTGGAAATATCAGCATTTTCCCATAATAAGTCGGGGGCGGGCGCGTAGATTTCTTCACCGAGCCAGTTCACGCCGCTGAGCAGGACGTGCCCGAACGGAATATTAAAAGGGCGCGGTATTTTTGAAAACACTGCGAAGATATCGTCATAGTCCGATTTATCGGCGAAAATCTCCCCGGATAACCAGTTTTCCGTGTAGCTGCATATCATCGGTCCATTTTCTGTTGATTTGAAGTACTTTTTAAGTTTCGGTAACTTTTCAAGCACATTTGATATAGTCCTGTCCCCGGACACGGTACTTGCTGCAAATGCAAGGTCAGACCAGCCAAGCCCAAGCTCCGAAAGCATATTCTGAATATATGACTGAGCGTCCTTGAACTTTACTTTATCCGCGATGTTGAACCTGTATATGTTGAAAACTCTCATTCTTACCTCTCAAACCACTTGATTTTGTTTGTGATGATATCAGTTTAGCATAAGAAGCGGAAAATGTCAATAGAAAAAGGGAGAACCTTTCGATTCTCCCTTAGTGCTATTCTGAAAATCACATCTGCTTGCGTACCTTGATGTGAACCTCGCGGAGCTGCTGCTCTGTAACCTCGGTAGGCGCGCCGAGGAGCAGATCCTGCGCGTTGGAGTTCAGCGGGAACGCGATGACCTCGCGGATACTCTCCTCGCCGGTGAGCAGCATGATCATGCGGTCAACGCCGGGAGCCATACCAGCATGAGGCGGAGCGCCGAACTTGAACGCGTTGTAGAGCGCGCCGAACTTGCTTGCAACGTCCTCTTCGGTGTAGCCTGCGATCTCGAACGCCTTTATCATGATGTCGAGGTCGTGGTTGCGGACAGCGCCGGAGGAAAGCTCAACGCCGTTGCATACGATGTCGTACTGATAAGCGAGTATATCCAGCGGATCCTTGTTCAGCAGTGCGTCCAGACCGCCCTGCGGCATGGAGAACGGGTTGTGCGTGAAGATGATCTTGCCGGTCTCTTCGTCCAGCTCGTACATCGGGAAGTCAACGATGAAGCACAGTTCGAAGCGGCTCTCGTCGATGAGGTTCATGCGCTTTGCGACCTCGGTGCGGATCTGTCCGGCGAACTTCGGAGCGTTCTTCTTGGTGTCGGCGATGAAGTAAAGTACGTCGCCTTCCTGGAGCTCGCAGCGTGTTGCCAGCTCCTTGCGCTGGTCGTCGTTGAGGAACTTGTCGATCGGGCCGTTGTACTTGAACATGCCGTTCTCGCCCGGCTCAACCTTGAAGTAGCCCAGACCCTTCATGCCGACTTCCTGTACTGCGAAGTCCTCCATGCTCTTGAAGAAGGTCTTGGACTGCTTAGCCATTCCGGGAACGCGGATACCGCGTACGGTCTTGTTGCAGAAGGGCTTGAAGTCGCTGTCAACGAACAGGTCGGAAAGCTCCTTGATCACCAGCGGGTTGCGCAGGTCGGGCTTGTCTGAACCGTAGGTGAGCATTGCTTCCTTGTAGGTTATGCGTCTGAACGGAGCAGGGGACACCTGCTTGTCGGAGAATTCGGAGAAGGTCGCGGAAAGGACTTCCTCAGCCACTGCGAAAACGTCCTCCTGGGTAGCGAAGCTCATCTCAAAGTCGAGCTGATAGAACTCTCCGGGGGAGCGGTCGGCTCTTGCGTCCTCGTCGCGGAAGCAGGGAGCGATCTGGAAGTACTTGTCGAAGCCGGAAACCATGTAGATCTGCTTGAAGATCTGCGGAGCCTGCGGCAGAGCGTAGAACTTGCCGTGGTGCTTACGGCTGGGGATCAGGTAGTCTCTTGCGCCCTCAGGGGAGGAGGTGGACAGGATAGGAGTCTGAAGCTCCAGGAAGCCCATGCTGCTCATCTTGTTGCGCAGGAAGCTGATTATCTTGGAACGGAGCACGATATTGTCGTGCATTTTCTTGTTTCTGAGGTCGAGGTAGCGGTACTTCAGGCGGACATCCTCGCGGGTCTCGCGGGAGGTAGCCACTTCAAACGGAAGCTGCTCCGTCACCTTGCCGAGGATACGTACTTCCTCAGCCTCGATCTCGACTGTACCGGTTTCGATCTTGTCGTTGTAGGTGCTTTCGTCGCGCTTTAAAACGGTGCCTGCGATGGAAACCGCGCACTCCTTGTGAATGCCCTCAAGCAGCTTCTCATTGTGGAACACTACCTGAACAACGCCGTAGTGGTCGCGCAGGTCGACAAACATGATACCGCCGTGGTCGCGGATATTCTCTACCCAGCCGGCAGCCCTTACCTTTTTGCCTATATCGTTTTCAGTCACCGCGTTGCAGTACTGCGTGCGGTATTCGTTTTCTCTGAACAATTCCTTCAATCCTTTCAATATATAAATTGTCGCCGCCTGACAGGCGGAAAAGTCCTCAGCTACGGTCACAGCGATTATGACCGGCATTGTTATGCCGCATTATATCACAGCCTTTCGGCAGGGAGTTCCCCCTCGCCACATAATTCAACAATTTATTATATCACTAAAATGCGGAATTGTCAATAATTTATGCAGATATCCCCCGCAATTTTTGCTGAACTGCGGGGGATAGTTCCATTCATGCGCGGGAAACGTACATCCCGAACTTATCTTTGATGGTGAACACATCATAGTCCATGCTGTACTTGATGTCATATTTCGTGCCGTCCTTCATGACCAGCACGCCGTCTGCCACGCCGCCTTTCCATACCGGGGTGTCGGCTTCGTAGTTCAGCTCGGCGCCCGTGACTGGTATCACTCTGCCGTTTATTTCAACGCGTTCCATCCAGGCTGTCGGAACTATGTTGCACAGCATGAATGTCAGCGCCGCGCCGAGTATCGCCAGTATCGCGCCGCATACAATTACGGTTGCTTTGAATCCTGTTTTGTTCATATAATTACCCCTTTCCGCCGTCTTCCGATTCTGCGGAAGTTCCCCCGGCGATGATCCTGCGCGTTGTGCGCTCTGACGCAGGTCAGGAACGCGCCGCGCGTATTGCCCCAGCTTGCTCAATGAATTCAAGTGAGCCGTCTTAATCCGGGAGTGATTATCTGGCTGCTGGGAATAAGCGAGTAGTCGTACATCACCTTTGAATGGTTATCCAGCACCAGTTCCCGGCGGATTATCCGGCGTTCCCGGTCGAGGGTGACGCGGTATACCCGGCTGACCCGGAAGAACTCGCCGTCCTCCTCAATGTAGCCCTGATCCTCCTCTGTTATGCGGTATATGTATGGGAACGGCTCCTGCGCGCGGAGCTCGCCGTACAGCGCGCTCTCGTCCAGCCAGACCAGAAGCTGCACCGGACGGTCGCTCGTGTTTTTGAAACGGTAGTCCACATTTTTGTAGAAAACGCTGGTGCCGGTTCCGAACGGCACCCGTCTGCCGGAATCAGGAAAGAGCGCGTCAGAATGGTGCACCAGTTCGGTCACGGTGAGCGGGCTGTTCAGCACCAGCCAGTGTATCAGATTTGCGAGCTGGCACAGTCCTCCGCCTACTCCGCGCCCGAGTTTCCCGGCGCTTATCACAAGTCCGTCAAGGTATCCGCGCTTTGCGGAGGGTTCGCCGACGAGCTTCCAGAACGAGAAAGTTTCCCCGGGCTGAACGACTAACCCGTTTATCTGCGCCGCCGCAAGCCGGAGGTTCACCAGCTTATTTCGCTGGAGCTCCATATCGACCCCCTCCAGACGGCGCAGCGCGTTGGAGGAGTGGCTCTTCACAACAGCGCTGAACGGAACTGTGTTGCGGGTACGGGCGAATATTTCTCTGCTGAATCTGTCGTGGATATCCCTGAGCAGATATTCTTTCCGGAGCGAAATGTGATAGCAGGCGGGCGACAGTTCGCAGAACAATTTTCGTTTTTTTATGGCTGACACCTCCGTTCCACGACATTCCCTATAATTATTATAGCAGATTTTTGCAGGAAGTCAATTACAGTTATATTACGATTTGGTTACAAAACGGTTACAAACGTTGCGTATCATCGGAATCAAAAACCGGACAGCCTGCAAAGCTGTCCGGTGAGCGGTGTTCAGTTCTGGAAATAAACGTCCTCCTGCTGGAGCATGGGGTATCTTATCAGCTCCCGGCTGTCAAGGTCGGCGCGGTGCATGTCCACGGCGCTGATTCGGCGGTTGAGGTAGGTCGTGTAGTAGTAAACTCCGGTCTGGGCGTTCCAGCAGGAGGTGTAGATCGTGATCTCGAACTTTCCGGGCGCGACCTCGCAGCAGCCGCGGGTCTGCTCAACGGAGCCGAGAATATGGAAAAACTGCCCTACGCTCTCCGCCTCGGAGCTTCCGGAGCGGGAGTTGTTCCGCGTGAATGCCACCCGTGCGAACCTAGAAGCGGACGAAAGGTCGCCTGGAAGCCCGACCGCGCCCATTCCGCGGCTGTAGCGGGTGAGCTCCAGACCTTCCGCGAAGGTATTCTGCGGATCCCTCGGGGAAAGCCCCATGTAGTTGTTGAGCATTGCCATCTGCTGCTCAAACGGGGGATTGTTCGTCAGCACTCCCGCCTTGTTTTCGTGTATCTGAAGCCCTTTTTCGGTGGACTCCACCACGATACAGCCGGATCTGTCCGCGATTATCCAGTGGAGCTGAGCGGCTGGGAGCTGTTCGCTGAACGGAGTTCCGGTGAGATTCATGCCGGAGATAAGCTCCCGAGCCTGGGAAAGCTCCGCGCACTGGGAAAGTATCCAGGGGATAAATTCGAACTGCGCGACGTTCCGCATGCCTTCACGCGGCTGGGCGTACTTCGCGTTGCCCACGAAGTTCAGCCCCGCCATGCCGAGTCCCTTCTCGTTCACGGCGTCGTAGTAGAGCGGGTAGCCGCCCGCAGCGTGAGCCATTCCGATGATCGCGTAGTGATTGGAGAGCGTTCCTCCATGCCGGAATTCAAACGGGAATTCCCGCGGAGTTATCGTGATCTCCTCGCCGTATGAAAATTCGTAATCCAGGGTCCTTCCCATGTAGAAGCATTCCGTCTGGTAGGTCGCCGCAGTGCACATTTTATGTTCCTCGCTTTCATGTTGTTGGAGATATTATGCCCATTCGTGCAAAAAGTATTATAGCACTTTTGCCGCCGGCGGTCAACAGCTATGGACGATAAATCATCAAATTATCACAGTTTTTCCTGAAAATATTTGTATGCAGTTACAATTATACATCACTTGACAATTTACGCGCAAGGTACTATAATATAATAGTTAAGCTGTGTCCGATGAAACAGCATTTTTTACGTTAAAAAGTTAAAAAAAAATTTCCATCAGGAGGAAAACGATATGAAAATAACCGTAGCGGGAGCAGGATACGTCGGGCTTTCTATGGCAGTTCTTCTGTCGCAGAACAACGACGTCACCGCAGTAGACATAGTTCCGGAAAAAGTGGAGCTTCTGAATTCCAGAAAGTCGCCCATCGCTGATAAATACATCGAGGAGTACCTCGCAGAAAAGCCGCTGAGCCTCGCCGCCACCACCGACTGGCGCCCGGCGTACGCCTCGGCTGACATCGTGGTCATCGCCACCCCGACTAACTACGACGCGGAGAAGAACTATTTCGACACTTCGTCGGTGGAAAGCGTTATCGAGCAGGTGTTCTCCGTGAACGATCACTGCACCGTGGTTGTGAAGTCCACCGTGCCTGTCGGATTCACTGCGGGACTGCACAAGAAGTACCCGGAAAACGCGCACCGCATTATCTTCTCGCCGGAGTTCCTCCGCGAGGGTCAGGCGCTGTACGACAACCTGTATCCCTCCCGCATTATCGTGGGAGCGCCGCAGGAGTGGGCGGATTCCGTGGAGCGCGCGAACGTATTCGCGGAGCTTCTCCAGCGGGGCGCGATAAAGCAGGATATCCCGACGCTGCACCTGAACCCCACCGAGGCCGAGGCGGTCAAGCTGTTCAGCAATACCTACCTCGCGCTGCGCGTGGCTTACTTCAACGAGCTGGACACCTACGCTGAGATGAAGGGACTCAACGCCCGTGAGATAATCGACGGCGTAGGTCTCGACCCGCGCATCGGACCGCACTATAATAACCCGAGCTTCGGCTACGGCGGATACTGCCTGCCGAAGGACACCAAGCAGCTCCTCGCGAATTACGCGGACGTCCCCAACGACATCATCACTGCGATAGTTAACGCCAACAAGACCCGCAAGGACTACATCGCGGATCACATCGCGTCGATGGAGCCGCAGACCGTCGGAGTTTACAGGCTGACGATGAAGTCCAACTCTGACAACTTCCGCCAGAGCGCTATACAGGGTATCATGAAGCGCCTTGAAAAGCGCGGAATAAAGGTGATAATCTTCGAGCCGACCCTGAAGGAAGGCCAGAGCTTCTATAACTACGAGGTGTGCAGGGATTTCGACGAATTCAAGCGCCGCTCAGACGTTATACTCGCTAACCGCATGAGCGCCGAGCTTAACGACGTAAGCGATAAGGTTTACACCAGAGACCTTTACAGCAGAGACTAAGGCAGCACCGCACAAAGACCATTTATTGGATTTTGCACGTGTCTTGCTTGCATCTTTTCCGTCATCTTGCACAATTCGTCCTAGCAAGGCGTCAGCCTTGCGTCGTCCTCATTGTACAATCTGACGAAAAATCTGACTGCGCAATACACGCACAATCTTTGTGCGGTATTGCCCTAAAAAATTACAGATGGGGGTGATTCCCGATGGATTCGATTATTTCAGGAACATTCAGAATGATTATCCGCAGGGGTTTCCCCCATCAGCTCTATTTCGACGAGGATTTCATGCGGATAATCGGCGCGGAGGACAACTCCGACCCCGAGAAAAACTACCGTCTGTGGGAGGAGTGCGTCCACCCGGACGACATGCCGCTGGTAAAAGAGGCGATAGAGAGCACTCAGCACAATATCCGTGCCGAGGTGAAGTACCGCTGGCGCCACAAGACCCGCGGACTTTACACCGCCTACAGCACCGGAATGCTTGCAGGCAAGGGGGACGGCTGCGTCACCATCTACGGTTTTTTTAAGGGCGTACCCGCCGACCGCACGCAGCTCTACGGCTACGACCCGGATCTTCAGCTCCTGACCAGGCTCCTCGCGGAGAAAATGCTGGACAGCTTCGCGTTCTGCGCGCTGGTAGACCTACAGCAGAACAAGCTCATGCTGCTCAACGATTACTTCAACACAGGCTCCTCGGCAGGCTGCGAATGCGGCTACGACGAGTGGCTTGAGGGATTCCAGTTCTGCATTCATCCGGACGACCGGGATTGTCTGACGGAACTGCTGACTCGTGCGAATCTTGCAAATGCGTTTTCAAAGTCCGACGAAGTGCACGGCGAGTTCCGCTTTATGCGCCCGGACGGTCCATGCTGGGTAAATCTGCGGCTGGTGAGAATGAAACAGCGCCTTGCCGGGCGTTATCCTGAGTTCATCGTGTTCCGGCGTATCGACGCAGACCACCGCGCCGTATTCATGGAGGAGCTGCGCAACCGCCTGATAAACGGACTTGCTATCCCCTATATGATCCTCGACCTTATCGACCTTCGCGCGGGCAGCTTCTATTCCTCCAGGGACAATCAGGGGCTTTTCGCGGAGCACTTCAACGAGATAGGAAGCTACAGCGACGCGCTGGATCGCTTCGTGGAAAACTGCGGGTGCAGCTTCGCGGACAGAAACGCGATACTTTTCAATTTCAGCGTGGAGCACATGACTGAGCGTTTCCGGGCAGGGGAAAAGATGATCGAATGCGAGGTCTGCCGCAACCCGGAGGGTCAGCCGGAGTGGCTGCGAATCCAGGCGTTCATGTCCTCCGCCGACGAAAACGGAGAGCCGGCGCTTGCTATACTCAGCATTCAGCAGGTGACTACCGAGAAGCTGCGGGAGCTTCGCTATCAGCAGCGGCTTGAAAGGGCGCTCCGCACGGAGAGCCAGTACAGGCAGGCTATCCTGTCCAACGCCATCGCGGTGTACACCTATAACATTACCGAGGACACGATATACGACGAGATAATCGAACAGGAGGGCGTTGACCCGCTGCTTCCCAAGATGGGGCTTACTGTGCCGTGCTCCTATAACGAGTACATCAGCAAAAAGTCCGAGTTTATCGTTGACCGCCAGACCGCAGAGAATTTCCGCAGGACATTCTGCACACGTACTCTTGCTGATATGTACAACAGCCACCGCCGCAGCTTTGATACGGAATATGAATTCAAGATCGGCAGCATGGTCGGGTACTTCCGCGAGGCGGTAATAATAACCCAGGATATGGAGACCGGCGACCTCTGGGGTCTGACCTACGTCCGGGACGTCACCGGCGAACGCGATCAGGCAAAGCGGGTGGAGCAGGCTCTGCGCGACGCCTTCGACCAGGCGCAGCACGCGAACTCCGCAAAGACGCTGTTCATGAGCCAGATGAGCCACGATATCCGCACGCCGCTGAACGCGATACTCGGAATGTCCACGATAGCGCAGGAGCACATCAGCGACGCCGCCCGGGTCAACGACTGCCTCGAAAAAATACAGACCTCCGGACATCAGCTCCTGGAGATAATCAACAACGTCCTCGACCTTTCGGCGATAGAGAGCGGAAAAACCACCCTTGCCAGCGAGCCGTTCGACCTGAAGGTGTTCATCGACGACACTGCGGGCACGATACGCACGCTGACCGACAAGAAGCGTCAGCGCTTCGTCGTGGAGATCTCCGAGGGGATAAACTATTCGGTGATAGGCGACCAGGCGAAGCTGCGGCAGCTTCTTATGAACATACTCAGCAACGCCGTGAAATACACCCCGGACGGCGGCGAGATACACCTCTCCGTGAAGGAGCTGAACCCCGACCACCACGGCGTGTGCCGCTATCTTTTCACAGTGAAGGATAACGGAATCGGCATGAGCCAGGAATTCCTGCACAAGATATACGACCCGTTCGTACGCGCCGACGACCACCGCATAAGCGGAATACAGGGAACCGGTCTCGGAATGGCGATCGCGATAAACATCGCCCGCATGATGAACGGCGACATCGGAATAAACAGCGAAGTCGGCAAGGGTTCGGTGTTTGAAGTCACCGTCGCGCTGAAAAAGGGCGCGGAGGAGCCTGTGTACATCGGCGGCATTTCCATGGAGGAGCAGCCGCGGCGCGAGCGCATGTCGGACTACGACTTCGGCGGGAAGCGCGTACTGCTTGCGGAGGATCTCGAGTTCAACGCGGAGATCGCGTCGGAGTTCCTTGCGGAAGCGGGGCTTGTCACTGAAACCGCGTGCAACGGCGCGGAGGCGGTGGAGAAGTTCGGCAGTTCGCCGGAGGGCTACTACAGCCTTATATTCATGGATATCCAGATGCCTGTTCTGGACGGCTACCAGGCGGCGGACAAAATACGCGCTCTGGACCGTCCCGACGCGAAAACCGTTCCGATAGTCGCGATGACGGCAAACGCTTTCATAGAGGACGTCAAGACCGCAAAGGAACACGGAATGAACGGGCACGTTGCAAAGCCGCTGGAGGTAAGGGAGCTTACCGCGGCGCTGAAAAAGTGGATACCCGGCTTTAAAACTAAGAATCAGAGTTGAACAGAATGAAAAGAATTGTTACGATACAGGATTTTTCCTGCGTTGGGAGCTGCTCGCTGACCGCCGCGATACCGGTGCTGTCGGCGGCGGGGGTGGAGTGCTGCGGAATTCCGACGGCGCTCCTTTCGAACCACACCGGATTTCCGACGTTTTACAGCATAGACCTCACGGATGAACTGGCTCCGATAAGCGATCAGCTCAAGCGTGAGCACATTGATTTCGACGGCGTTTACACCGGATATATTGCTTCCATCGATCAGATAGAGCACATTGAGGAGTTCATACGCCGTTTCAGGAAGCCGGGGGACCCGCTGTTCATCGACCCGGTAATGGGCGACAACGGAAAGATGTACGCGGCGCTCACCGAAGACTACCCCGAAAGAATGCGGAAGTTCATCGAGGGCGCGGACATCATCACCCCGAACATCACGGAGGCATGCCTGCTGACAGGGCGCAGCTTCAATCCCTGCCCGACGCTCCACGAAACAAAGGAAATGCTCCGGGAGCTGTGCGGATTCGGAGTGAGGTTCGCGGTCATCACCGGATTTTCGGAGAAGGGACAGCTAGGGGCGGTCGGCTGCTTTGACGGCGCCTTCACCGAGTGCCTCACCCCGAAGAAGGACGTTGCATGCTCCGGCACCGGGGACGTATTTGCCTCGGCGCTGCTTGGAGCGGTGCTGCGCGGCGCGGATTATCCGCAGGCTCTGGAGATAGCTACAAAGTTCACATATGCGGCTGTGGAGTACACCGCGGCGGCATCCGACCGCAGATTCTACGGGATACACTTCCAGCCGGTGCTCGGGGAATATATCCGAATGCTGGAGCGCGTCGAAAAGGGGCGGTCTGATGGCTGAGCAGAAAAAGAAGGGGCTTTCCCGGCTGAATAAGGCGATACTGTTCCTGATAACATCGGCGTTTTTCTTCGCGCTGATGAACATGTTCGTGCGGCTTTCCGGCGATGTCCCGACGATTCAAAAGACGTTCTTCCGGAACTTCTTTGCGCTGTTCATTGCGAGCGGCGCGATGATAAAGAACCGCTGCTCCATAATCCCGCCGAAGGGCGCAAGGTTCGACCTGTTCATGCGCGCGGCGTGCGGCTACGCCGGGGTCGTGCTGAATTTCTACGCGATAGACCGGCTGAGCATTTCGGACGCCTCGCTGCTGAACAAAATGTCGCCGTTTTTCGCGATCATCTTTTCGACATTCCTGCTGAAGGAGCGCGCTAATAAGGTACAGTGGGCGATAATCCTGACTGCGTTTATCGGCGCGCTTTTCGTTATCAAGCCGTCCTTCCAGAATGCGGAGCTGGGAGCCTCCATTGCGGGATTCTGCGGGGGAATGTGCGCGGGCGCGGCGTATACTTTCGTCCGCCGGGCAACGGGGAAGGGCGTCAAGAGTTACTATGTGGTGTTCTTTTTCTCGGCGTTTTCTACGCTTGTGGCGTTCCCGCTGATGCTGCTGGATTTCAAGGCCATGACCCTGGTGCAGACCCTAATGCTGGTAGGCTCGGGAGTCAGCGCGGCGATTGCGCAGTTCTGCATAACCACGGCGTATTCCTACGCTCCGGCGAAGGAGGTCTCGATCTACGATTATTCGCAGATAATCTTCGCGGCGCTAATCGGGTTCGTGGTGCTGGATCAGGTCCCGGACGTGCTCAGTTTCGTGGGATACGCGGTGATAATCGCAGCGGCTTTCGTGATGTTCAGATATAACAACCGGAAAACGAAGGAATGAAAAAGAGTGCTGCCGACAAATTATAATTTAGCGGCAAGCGTTCCACTCGTTGCAACCCCTAATAGGGAGTCAAGGGGGACGCGTCCCCCTTGCGAGTCGAGGGCAGCGCCCTCGTCGCCGTCAGGCGAAACCTCCGCACGGAGTGCGGCTACTCTGCGCGCCGGCGCGCAGTTAAACGTCCAAAAAGCGCTAAAGGGGTGTGGGTCGGGGAGACAAACGAAGTTTGTCTGAGAAACGTAAGAGTTTTCCCCCACAAGCGACATGTTGTCTTTGTTGAGCCTGACTTCCCAAACAGTCCGGTGGACTGTTTGGGAAGCATATTTCTAGCCGGAATATGCAAACATAAACAATTCAATGGCTGCCCTTAAAAAGAGCAGCCATCTTTGTATTATCCGACCAGCATGAGCAGAGTTCCCGCGACAAGTATCGCAAGACCTGCAGCGGAGCGTTTCGTGAGCTTTTCGTGGAACACTATGTAGGAGAACAGTATCGACACGAGGATACTAAGCTTGTCTATCGGAACAACAACGCTTGCAGGACCGTCCTGAAGCGCCTTGTAGTAGCACAGCCAGGAGCCGCCGGTAGCGAGTCCCGAGAGGGCGATGAACAGCAGCTCGCGCTTGTCCAGCCCGCGGAGCTTATCCGCCTTGCCCGTCACAGGGACCATCAGCCATGCCATCACCAGGACCACCGCGGTGCGTATCGCAGTGCCGAGGTCGGAGCTTACGCCGTCGATACCTATTTTACCGAGTATCGAGGTCAGCGCGGCGAATACTGCCGAGAGAATCGCGTAGGGAAGCCACTTCGCGCTGTTTGAGCCGGGACTGTCGGTTTTCTTCTTTTCGATCATCAGCAGGGTTCCGGCAAGTATCATCACCATGCATATGCATTTCAGCGGGGAAATGCTCTCGTTCAGGAAGATGAAAGCGAGCGCCATTGTAAGCACCGTGCTGGATTTGTCCACCGGCACGACCTTGTTTACATCGCCTACCTGAAGCGCCCTGAAATAGCACAGCCAGGAACCGCCGGTCGCAAGTCCCGAAAGCACGAGGAACAGCCATGTTTTGCCGCTTATGTTCGTGATGCCGCTCCAGGAGCCGGTTATCATGGTCATGAGTATCGCCATGATAAGCACCGCGATGGTGCGCAGAGCGGTTGCCACAGTAGAATCAGTCTTGCGGATACCGCATTTTGCAAGAATTGAAGTTAATCCGGCAAAGAACGCCGACCCGGCCGCGAACACCAGCCACATAAAACGCACTTCCTTTGAGTGAAGAAAAATCAGACCCACCTGGAGGTCTGCTTATATTATTGTATCACGTATTGATGCGTCTGTCAATGAGATATGCAACATTTGTATGGCTGTTGAATCATAATTCACAACTGGGTTTTTCTAAAAAATAGCTGATAAATTATCTCAGGTCATTGACATGGTGACTTTTGATGATGTATAATAAATATATATTGCATGAATAAGGGGTGGATTATGGAAAACAGAAAATGTATTGCTGTACTTACTGAGAAACCTAGCCTGGACTATCAGTCCGGAATACTTAAAGGAATATACAGATCGGCATTCAGCCATGATGCCAACGTAGCGGTATTCTGCGTAACAAGCACACGCAGCGACGAAGCCTACCAGATCGGTGAAATGGTGATATTTTCACTCCTAGGGGATTACTCCAGTTTTTCGGGCGTGATATACCTTCCGGATACTATCGACTATTCCATGCGCGACACCCTGATCACTGAAAAACTGATTGCGGCTTCCAGAAAAATAAAAATCCCGGTCGTGACCATCGACGGCAATTATGATGAGTTCCCATGCTTCCTCTCGGACGACTCTGAGCCGATACAGTTCCTGGTGGATCACCTATCCGCCGGGCATGGCTGTAAGGATATCGCGTTCGTTACCGGAAGAAAGAACCACCCTCACGCTGAACACCGCCTGGAAGCGTTCAGCCGGGCAATGTCGAAAAATAACCTTGAAATACGCGAAAACCGCATGTTTTACGGAGATTTCTGGCGCACCTGCGGCGAAGATATCGTAAGCTCACTGCTGGCGGGGGAAAGCGGGCTTCCGGAAGCGATAATATGCGCGAACAGCTACATGGCGGACGGAATATACGAAGCGCTGTACAAGCGCGGGTTTCGCGCGCCTAGGGATATAAAGCTCGCGTGCTACGGCGAAAAGACCGAAACCTCGGAATACATCTCCGCAACGATAAGAGCCACCGATAGCCTCGGATTCTCAGCCTGCGAAGGTCTGTTCAGCATGATAAACGGCGGCAGCATTCCCCGCGTCAACCGTATTCCTACCGAGTTCCAGAAACGCCCCGCGATGACCTGCGGCTGCATGCACCCGGACGAATACAACCTGTTGGATTTCCGCGTGAAGGATCCCAACGAGATCAGCGATTTCTTCACCGAGTACAACACCATGAGCGAGAGCCTGATAAGGCGCCCGAACATCCGCGAGACCCTGTGGACCGCAAACTGGTATACCCACCTGTTCGGGGACTTCACCAGATTCAGCGTGTGCATGTGCGACGATGTAGTGAAGCCCGAGCTGTCGCTTGACGAGAACGATGTCTGCGTAAGCTACACCGATGAAATGCTGATGGTGCTTGACCACAAACGCCTCCCCGACGGGACCTCAGACGCTTTCGTCGGAACGGACAGGCGGTTCCCGGTCAGCGAGGTGTACCCTCCGCTGTTCAGCGCCGACGGCGACCCCGCCGCGTATGTTTTCAGGCAGCTACATTTTATCGAAAGGTGCTACGGGTACGCCGTGCTCTCATACGGCAGTAAAATAATTTCACCGCAGGCAAGCTTTGATTTCTGGGTGAACGTCCTGGCAAACGCCGTTGAATCCCAACGCCGCCTGACTATAATGCGGTACCTTTATAAAAAGGTCAACCAGGACGCCGTTACGGACTCAATGACTGGACTTTTCAACAGAAACGGTTTCAACTCCATGCTTCCACAGATGATAACCGAGGCGCGGGAGGCAGGGAAGAACTTTCTGCTGATAATGTCCGACCTGAACGGACTGAAATACGTAAACGACAGCTTCGGTCACAGCGAGGGCGATAATCTGATAAATACCGCCGCCGGACTGCTTTCCTGCACCCGCATCAGCGGAGCTTCCTGCGAGAAGAATTTCCGTATCGGCGGCGACGAATTCGTGAAGGCTGCCTACGGCGATATCACTCAGCAGGGAATCGACGAATTCCGCCGTGAGATCAGCGAAAAGGTGAACATCACCAACAGCACCTCCTGCAAGCCCTACCCGATCTACATGCCGATAGGTACCTGCCTGCGCAGCCCCGGCGACATCCCGGACTGCGACAAAATGCTCTCCAGCGCTGACGAAGCGATGTACGCCGACAAGATACGCCTGAAATCAGTGACCGGCTTCGACCCCAAAAGAAAATGACCCGGGACCTTCCCGCGCTTCGGCGCAGGAGGGTCTTTTACGTCCCGGGAGGTATTTGCAAAAAGTATCCCGCGGAGCTCCCGCCATGTCTTGACTATTCCTGCGAAAAGATGTATAATGAAAGGTACTCAATTTCAAAGAAAAGGATACTATATAATATGGAAAGAAACTATCCCAAGGCGACCATCACCGAAAAGGGCGAGAGGGCACTCCGCGGCGGACACCCGTGGGTCTATGCCGACGAGGTCACAGAGGTCTCCGGCGAATACGAAAACGGCGGCCTTGCCGACGTTTTCAGCCGCAAGGGGCGCTACCTCGGCACAGGTTACATAAACGACAACTCCAAGATACGCATACGCGTCATCTCACGCAACGCCAACGACAAATTCGACCGGGACTTCTACGCCCGCAGGATACGCTACGCGCTGGACTACCGCCGCACCGTCATGGGCGCGGAGGATTTCCGCTGCTGCCGTCTCATATTCGGCGAGGCTGACAGCTTCCCCGGATTCACCGTCGACAGATTCGGTGACGTCCTTGTTGCGCAGGTGCTGTCCCTCGGCACGGAGCGCGTAAAGGACGCGCTCTACGAGCTGCTTGTGCAGACCCTCGCGGATATGGGCGAGCATATCTCCGCAATATACGAGCGCAACGACGTTAAGATACGCGAGCTTGAGGGCATGGAGGAATACAAGGGCTTCTGGGCTGGCGCGGGGCTTCGCACCGACCTTTCCGGCGTGACCGAAATAACTGAAAACGGCATAAAATACACCGTGGACTACATCAATGGTCAGAAAACCGGATTCTTCCTCGATCAGAAGTACAATCGCCAGGCTATCCGCCGCATTGCGGAGGGACGTACCGTCCTCGACTGCTTCACGCATACCGGCTCGTTCGCGCTGAACGCCGCAGCAGCCGGAGCAAAGTCCGTGACCGCCGTGGATATCTCCGCGGACGCCATCGAGATGACCCGCCACAACGCTGAGCAGAACGGCTTCACTAACGTGGAGTTCCGGCAGGCTGACGTGTTCGACCTGCTCACCGAGCTTTACCGCGCGGGAGGCCACCCCTATGACTTTATAATCCTCGACCCGCCGGCGTTCACAAAGAGTTCCAGCACCGTAAGGGCGGCGGAGCGCGGCTACAAGGAGATAAACCTCAAGGCTATGAGGCTGCTGCCAAGGGGCGGCTACCTCGCGACCTGCTCATGCTCGCACTTCATGACTGAAACGCTGTTCCGGCATATGCTCCATGACGCAGCAGCCGACGCGGGAGTCTCGCTGCGGCAGATAGAGGCGCGCAGGCAGGCTCCGGATCACCCGATACTCTGGAACGTTCCCGAGACGGATTACCTCAAGTTCTATATTTTCCAGGTGGTGTAATATGCAGCTTACCGAAAAAGATCTGCTCCCGGGAACCGTCGTGCAGCACTTCAAGCGCGGAATGCTCCCGGAAAGCGAGCGCGCGGACAGCGCGATGTACCTTTACGAGATACTCGGAGTTGCCCGCCACACAGAGACCGGAGAAATGCTGGTGGTGTACCGTGCGCTCTACGGCGAGCACAGGATATGCGCCCGCCCGCTTGAGATGTTCCTTTCCGAGACCGACCGTGAGAAATACCCCGAGGCAAGACAGAAATACCGGTTTGAGCCGGTGAAATAGCGAAATTCCAGAAAGAAGCGACCAATGAGATCAGCAAAATACGTTGATATGTGCAGCGGCCCCGTGCTGCGCAAGATGATAGTTTTTACACTTCCGATAATGTTTTCGGGGCTTTTCCAACTGCTTTTCAATGCGACCGATATCATCGTCGTGGGAAGGTTTGCAGGCGATAACGCGCTTGCCGCGGTAGGTTCGAACACCGCGCTCATCAACCTCATGACCAACCTGTTTATCGGTATTTCCATCGGCGCGAACGTCGTGGCGGCGCGCTACTGCGGCGCGAAAAACTACTCCGAGCTTAACAGGACAGTCCACACGTCAATGCTGCTCAGCGTTATCAGCGGATTCCTGCTGATGGCTGCTGGACTGCTTTTCGCGGAGCAGATACTCGGGCTGATGTCCACGCCGGAGAGCATTCTCGGCATGGCTTCGGATTATCTGCGGCTCTACTTCTGCGGAATGCCGTTCATGATGATCTACAATTTCGGAAACGCGCTCCTCCGCGCCGCCGGGGACACCCGCCGCCCTCTGATATACCTCATCTGCGGCGGAGTAGTCAACGTGCTGCTCGACCTGCTGTTCGTCATCGCGCTGGATATGAGCGCCGCCGGAGTAGGTCTCGCTACCGCGATTTCCCAGGGTGTTTCGGCGGCGCTGATGGTTCGCTGCCTCATGCGCGAGAAGGACGAGAACGGTCTGAAGCTGCGGCTGAAAAACCTGCGTATCCACAAAGACAAGCTGCTGATGATACTTAAAATCGGGCTTCCCGCCGGATTCCAGGGAACGGTGTTCTCGCTCTCGAACGTGGTTATCCAGAGCTCCATAAACCTGTTCGGCGAGGCGGTCATTGCGGGTAACTCCGCGGCGGCAAGCATCGAGGGATTCGTCTACATGGCAATGAACTCCTGCTATCAGTCCACGCTGTCGTTCACCAGCGCGAACATTGGCGCAGGGAAATACGAGCGTATCAACAAGATACTCCGCTGCGGACTGCTGTGCGTGGTGGCGGTGTGGGCTATCCTGGGTCTCGGCGTTGCGATGACGTTCAGCCGGCCGCTGCTCAGTATCTACACCTCCGGCGACGAGGCAATAAACGCCGGCGTGCACCGTATGATGTACGTCTGCGGCACATACTTCCTGTGCGGCATTATGGACGTTATGGTTGGCTCCCTGCGCGGAATGGGCTATTCAGTTACGCCGATGATAGTTTCGCTGCTCGGCGCATGCGGACTCAGGCTTGTGTGGCTCGGGACGGTGTTCCAGATGGAGCAGTTCCATACGCCGGACACTGTGTACCTGTCCTATCCGGTTTCCTGGGTGATAACGGTCGCGGCGCATGTTATCTGCTTCTTCATATGCCGGAGAAGGCTCAAAAAGAAGGTCCAGCTCCGGAAAACGGAAAGCGTTCCGGAGGCGCGGTGAGTTGAATTCCGGCGGCGGTTACGGCAATTATTAAACAACGGGCAGGCAGTTTGTCTGCCCGTGTTTGTTTTGTTGCAAGCGTATGTTTCGGACTATAATTCTGTAATATTTTGGTCACCTCTAAAAACCTTGTTTGAGTGAAAATGTGTATAGCACACCGACTGC
>ENA-UOJI01000142-UOJI01000142.1-human-gut-metagenome-genome-assembly--contig:-P79-NODE-142-length-59033-cov-22.926498_pt1 | contig 59033 bp, 103 predicted proteins | sample MGYA00242346_ERZ723893 | MGnify/ENA metagenome assembly ERZ723893 | reverse complement strand
AATTTAATCTCAATCTCGCCCTCTCCGTCATTTCCTTCTAATCTTGTAACAAACGGAGAGTCTATTGACATATTGATGCAATTAAAATCAAGATGAACAACCGGCATGGATTGCGCTTTCTTTTCAAATCGTATACTGCGCACTCCATGCACGACATGACCGTCAATCAAAACTTCGCAATAAATGCTTTTTTCATCAATTGACCTGATTTCAAGTTTTGAATTTTTCATTTTTCAATCTCCTTTACAATTTCTGAAACAACAATATAAATACAACGTAAAATCCTTGAATCATCGATTTTATCAAGTAATTCAATTATCATCTTTTTAAAGTCCATAGCAAAACCCCCCAATCCTTATACCCCATTATAGAACGTGTGTTCGGCATAGTCAATCCCCAATTATGGGCGGAGCCATGCCAAACCCCACCCATGCCAGAACTTGAAGTGTCCTTTCGGACAAGTCCATAGTATCACTGTAATATGCATGATTTCAACATTTTTCGGTCGCAAGTTTCGACAGGAAACGTCATTGCAAAGAAGCGGAAAGCTGTTTCTCAATCTCTTCTTGCACTTTTGCGCGCCAACGCATCGGCACTTCATCAATCGTCATCTTCTTTTCTACAAGAATACGTCTCACATAGAATTTAACCATATCCTACACCTCACTTCCTGCGGTAATGCTTGCCAGTTCTTGGATTGCTTCTGCGTTTGCTTCATGCCCGGCTTTCAATTCGTCAATCGCTTTCTCCATCTCTGTCTTAGTTCTCAGATTAACGGTTACTGTATATGTACCATCTTCTGTGCCATCTTCGCCCATGTTAGGCATATATGAGAATCCTTCATACTTAAGATTCTCATACTCGCCAGATATCTGGTCACTGTGTGTAAATGTGACCTTTGAGATGTTCTCTTCCGAGAAAGCATCTGTGATTGTTTTAATTCCATCAAAAGATTTTGACAGAATCTGAATATTGCCGAGACTCGCTCCATCGGCAATCTCAAATTCTGTTTTGTTTTTCAAAATTATTTTATCCATGTTTTTAATTCCTTTCTATAAAAATGATTTATAAGTTACGTTCGAATATTTGTTCGATATATTTTCTTAAACGGCAGGTTTGTATATGCAAAACTAATACACACAAACACGGCTGTGCTGATAGCAGAGGACATATATACACTTGGCGTAGCAATAGGCTTTGTCAGGAAAGTTGACCTCAATTATGCGTGGACTGGTTGGACTACAATAATTCAAGCAACAAGTTAATCCATTTACAGTATTTGTTTATATGTTATTCGCAAGATCAACACTGCACACAATTACTTCCCCATCAGATGTTTCAGGGACAATTTTGCACTTACTATAGGCTTTTGCAGAGATAATAATTTTGGTCATTGGAATATTCAACAATGTATCTGTTTCATTATCATACCCTTTACTGAATACATCAAAATACAAAATATTAGATTTTCTAACAACTCTAACTTTTGCTAAATTAAGTGTTCCAATACCTGAACTAGAAATTTTGGCTTTGTCAGAATGTACAAGAACTATTTTTACTTTGTGAAAACACCCAACTTGACTGTTCCATATTTGGTTTATTAAAATTTCTATAAAATTTGAACCTGCACCTTCAGCACCAGCTGCGGAGTTAAAAATAATTTCTGCAAATCTATACCAACCCATACCCAATCTGCCGATGTGAAAATCAGTGTATAGTTTAATGCCAGCAGATGGGTTTAATGCACTTATATCATTTTTAGTAGCGACATTTTTTAAACTGCCGTTTAAATCACTTATCTGCTTTGCAAGTGATCCATCAATATTCGGGTTCGCCTGCCTTGCATCCAGGGCATATCCCGTCTCCGTTGTTATCTGGTTGTTTACTACATTCGCTGCAGGGAACGCCCCGTTGATTTTCTCTTTTAAAGTGTCAGCCAACTTAATAACATTGTTGACCTGATCCATTGTAAGCGTTGCGCCATCAATGTTAACTTTAAGCGTTCCATCTTCTGCAATCGAAAGTCCGTCTGTCGGTTTCACAATCCCGGCATCCTCTTTCGTTGCGATTGCACCGGCACCACCCACAATCGACTTCGACCAATATTCCGTATTGCTAGTTACTGTTCCTGCCGGAACTTCTTTTTTCGCAAAATACAATGTGTTATTATAAGTTACTGCGTCCAATCTCTTATATGTAGCATCTGCACTCCAATCGCCTTTTGGCACAATTGCCACTCTTCCTGCTATAGCCATTCTAAGCCACCTCCCAATTCAAATTTCCGTCATTGTCAACGACAAAGTTATAAGCAGAATTGTCCGTGTAAATCAACTCCCCATCCTCATTCACATCAAATTCTGTCATTGTGAGTTTCTTGTTAATCTCGTCTTCGATTCCCTGCGCTCGGTCTGCGCTGTCCTTGGCATCTGTGGCGGATTTTGCTGCGTTGGTTTCGGACTCTCCTGCGTTTTTGGCAGATGCTACCGCCTTGGCAGATTCCACTTTAATATCCGCTAAGAAGTTCGGTTGCAACTTATCCTCGGTAATCGAACCGTTCTTAACGATAGCCTTAACCTTACCATCTGTAATCTCGAATGCAATCGTATCAGAGTCCAAGAACTCATACTCTGTAATCAAAGATGATAAATCCACGTTCTGCACTGTGCCATCGTCAAGCGTGATTACCAACTGTTGCGTCTGCGGATTGTACTTGAAGTTGACCGCCAACTTTTCAAGTTTGGTATCAATGACCGCCTTGGAACCGTTCATCTTAACGACCGTCAGCGTTCCGTTGGATTCATCCCAAAGTATTTCCTTTACAAGTTCGTTAGCTTTGGTCAAGTCAACTTTTGTGGTATCAAGTGCACACACACGATCGTCGATTGCATCAATGCCGCCCTCTATGTTGTTCAGCCTATCTCGATTGATTGCGGTTTTTTCACTTGGAAAATTCTCCCAATGCTCACGGCTATAGATTTTCTGATATGCCATCAAATCACTTCCTTTCTAACGCGGATAATCGTTGCTCAAAGTCTTTCATCTGTTCACTCATATTTTTGTTTTCTTGCTTTAACTTCTCGATTTCCTTTTGTTGTTTTTGAATCATCTGAACATGCATAGCATGAAGCTCGCGATAATTAACGTGATGCAACTTATCATCGACATATAAATCAACGTGTTCATCCGTATCAACCGGAAGATATTCATATAATGACGTATCGTGTTCCCTAATTCCAACATCTAACAAGGCTTTTTCTAATTCCTGTGAGATAAAGCCGTAATGGTATTGCCTGCTATCAGAGGATTTAAGCCCAGGCTTATATCTAAATTTAACAGGATGTAGGTTTAGATAAGCGGCTTCTAATTCTTCCGGCAAATCAGTTATGTGGTCCTTGATTCTTCTATCAGACCCGGTGTCAATCGTATATACTTCGCCATGAATTTGATATGTTCCGTTGTCTCCACCAACCACATTTAAAAATCGAATTGCCTTTTTGATTGTTCCGCTAGTTGTTCCTGTTGGATAAGCCGTTATATTTTTTACCGGAATATTGGGAATAGATTGGTCAACATAACTTTCTGTCGCCAAGTTTTCTCCATTTGCGTCAGTAACAGACGATAAGTCCAACATAACATTCTGCAATAGCGCATTATTTCTTCCGTCATGCCCTAATATCTCTACCCCATATGCATCGCCGCTGTCAAAAAGCAGAGAGTCTATTATATGCGCTCGTCCAAGAGCGTCCAGCTCGAAATTGTTACACTCTACAATCAATCTGTTTCCTCGCAACACGATTTGGTCGGCACTGGCATTAATCATCGAAACGACTTGGTCGTTTTCATCTCTACCTAACTTCAATTCCAGGGATGCGTCTAATTGCCCTTCCGCTTTTTGTGCACGATTGACTTCTGCGGAAATGTTTTTCGCGGTCTGCTCAAACTTGGTATTTGTCTGGTCTTCTAAATCCTCATACGCGGATTGAAGATGGTCTGCGTTCCTCTCTAACTTTCCGGTACGTCTTTCCACACTTTCAATCGTGTCTCTGATAGAGTTAACCTTTGCAGAGTGTGTCTGCGTGCCCTGTGCGGAGATTGAATCTCTCTTGCTTTGCACCCCGGTTAAAGTGCGTTGCAATAGGTACGTTTCAACAATTTCTCTTGTGGTATTGAACCGGATGGGTTCGCCAAGTGTCAGACATGGATTGCCGACACAAGTGCAACTTTTAATCGGTGTGTATGCTGCCTGTTTCATAATCGGCAACAGGTTATTTGCAATCTGTTCCAGCTCCGCTCCGGTCTTGTCTGATACAAGAAAGTTTCCTGTAATCGAATAGTTGTTTCCGGCAGTTCCAACAATAGCACCGGCATTATCCTCGCTTGTCTTGATTTCAAGCTGCGTGATTGCCTTACTTTGGAAGTCCTCGTAATCAAACGTGATGTAGTGTCCGGTCATGGACTCTGTGTTTGCATCAGACGGAAATACGTTGTCTGCCGGGAACAAATCTTCTGCCGGATAAAGTGCGCTTGTGATTGCTTTCAGAAAGACATACTCAAACTTGCCCTCTCGGTTGATATTTCCAAAGCATCCGTTAATCTCACAGATTGCCGTTACAACCGTTTTTCCACTGATAGCGGACTCTTCTGTAACCGCGCTTGAATCGTCCGTCTGTGTGGCTACAATCGTCTTATTGACCGTCATGGAATCATTGACAAGGCTTGTTTCAACTTGCGCAATTCCAAGATGTGCAAAGAAGCTATCGCGGAACTGCTTAAGTGTCATTGGAAAACTAAGTCCTGCATACCAAGACTTTACATCCATATTGATAATGTCGTACATAGCGTCATATGCCGTAATCTGCCGTTTTGTGCGGTCAGCCGTAGGAACATCGGATGCAACCTTAAAAACTCCGTATGGCATCGAATTTTGGCTATCTCCGTCAATCGTTTCTTCGATAGAGATTGTCTTTCCGATAATGTTTCCTGCGGTGTTTCGCGCCGTGAATTTTACGCAATTCGCTTCGCACGCTCCAAACTTTAATTCAGACTCCGAACAAAGACTTTCTTCAAGCGCAAACGTACCGATTTCAAGCATCGAATTGTCTATTTTCTGATTCGTTCCAACAACAGATATGACCATCTGCTTATCTGTCGCGGAATCCCAATACTTTTCTTTCAAATTGCTATTTATCATATACACCACCTACAAACGAAAATTTGATTGCGTCGTATTTTATCTTCCCATTCGCCACAGAATAGAACGTAGGCTGAATATCAGCGATATATCCGTACTGTGTCACATATCCGCGTTTTTCCGGCACATATGCCGTGATATAGCCACCACGCTCTTTTGCCTTGGTATAGTTCTTTTCAATATTCTTCCAAAAATCGTCAAACTGCTTTTCGGTCAGCATTGCTTTGGTTTCAAACTCAACCTTTAAGGCTTTCAGTTCCACGGCATCACGATGCTCATATCCGTTTTCATCAGTCCAAGGGTCTAAGTCCTGCATATTCAAATAGGAACTAAACGTGCCCTGCTTTATTAAACTGTTCGGGATGATATAATTGCCAAACTTTACTAAATATCCGCCATATCCCATCGTTTACCTCCTAAAAATGGGTATAAAAATAGCACCTACCGTTTTGGTAGATGCTATCCATTTGATTAAATTTTAAGCTACTACTGATTCCCATTCAGATTTCAGCTTTTCTACATCGTTTTCAAAAAGTTTGCAAGCGATTTCGTACAACTGCGGAATCATTCCCATTTCCCTGTCGATATAATCCATCTTGTTTCTTACTTTCGGTTTGAGCGCGCACCCTTCCATCCTTGATTTAAGGTTGCAGTGATATTTCCTTTCAAATTCTCCATAAAGCAACGAATATCGTTCTTGATACTTTCCATCGGCACCGAAACGGACAATCTGCGTTATCCGCTGTCTCTTAGTCGCTAAGTCAATATCATCAACGAGTCCGATAATAACATCTTCCTTATGGATGATTTCTTTCTTCTGCCTTTTAATGGTTTCGTTCTGCTCTCTAACAGTTTTTAATGTCTGTGAAAATATTAGCTTAGTGTTTTCATCCGCATATGGTAGGTAAGTGGAAATAAATAATTCATCATTATTGACATACCCACCTGTTTTACGGATTGTAGGGAGAACCTCGGATGTTACCCAACGTTTGAACTTATGAAGTTTCTCTTTTCTTTCGTTTATAAGGGAGTCGTTTTGTGACACACCCTTTGCTTTCTGCGGTTGCATTTGAAAAAGCAAGGAATATAAGCCGCTTTCATTAACAATCGTCATTTTTTGTTTTCCACCGGGAGTATCAATTTGTGACACACCCTTATCAGAATCATCAATATTTGAAAGGCTTCTTCTGTAATTCGTATCTCCAAATACTTCGCATATATCCTTTCCAACAAACCATGGTTCATCATCGACCATGACCATTCTGATCTGTCCGAATATTGGATTCTCAAATACCTCAATGCCGTTTTGAATCTTAAGCATAAGTTGTGATTTTTTCATTCGTGTCTACCTCCATACATTTTTATCTGAATAAAAAAAGGAAACCGTTTGTGAAATCACATTGGTTTCCTCTTTCGTACAGTATGGCGTTCGAGTAAGTAATCCGCATCTTCACGGATAAGGTTGTTTCCTTAGTAATAAGGATAGACTATTTTTGATTTTGTGTCAATCCGATTTTGGAATTAAAATAAGCCGTGTTTCCACGGCTTAAGTGTCATTCATTTTTTAATCTTTACTGCAACCAAGTATATGTATAAGCAGAATTTACATATATTTTATAACTACTCGGGTAAATAGTGTCATAATTTGAATCGAACGGAAAATCAAACGAGAAATAATCGGTGTCTTCTTTGTTTTTGCATTCTGCATAATTATAATCATATCCTATTGCATTTCCAAACGCATCATACATTACACACGAAACTATAACAAAAGAAAAATCTTTTCCGGATTTGTTGATTGCGTCAACAGTAACATTATCAGCCCCAATATTTGATTTAATCTCTATCCCTTTAGCATCGCACACTGTGTTTGTTGCTTCATCAACGCTTATGGACATTTTATAGTCATCATATGCAACATCATTATAATCTGAATCTGTAGGGGCGCTGAAATACAAAGCACATTCTCTTCCAGATTCAAACGCACAATTGCTGTCGCTCTTGCTATCCAGCATTTTACCGTTTTTGTAGTATACAAGTTTTGCGTCCAAATTAACAGTCATTTTGTTATTATTCTTTAATATAACAACAACGCCGCATCCTGTGTCTTGGTATTCTATGGAAATATTTTTCTTTGCTTGGCTTGCATTAAAAGAAGAAGCAACGGTAACTTTACATGAAAGACTTTTCTTTCCTATTTTCGCCTTTACATATGCCGTTCCTTCTCCAACCGCTAAAACTTTGCCTTCCTTAGTTACGGAAACAACATACTTATTTCCACTGCTCCACTTGACCTTTTTCTTTGTCCCGCTAACCTTTAGATTTGCCGTTTCTCCAACCTTCAGATTAAGAGTCTTTCTGCTTAATTTAATAGTTGCCGCCTGTGCAACAATCTGTTTCCCATCTGCATTTTGGATTGGCATAGCCGAAATCAAAACGGCAAATGCCAACCCCATCGCTACTAATAATTTTTTTGTGCTTCTCATAATGACTCCTTTCTTGTGATATGATTTATTTAGAATTATATCACGTTCTATTATAGAAGTCACTAAAAAACATATACATTGTCTCCGGTTCGATTGTAATGTTCTCTACCATAATCCCTTGCAGCTTTTCCTATGTCGTTTGTAGTAATTCCGAAATTTTTCTGTAAAATAGCTTGCAATAACTGATTTTGTTGTCGCAGTAAGGAAACTTCTTGTGCAGAAGTGGAATTTATGGCATCTTTGATTCCGGTAATCTCCTGTCCTCCGGCAACGGCTGGTTTTCCTCCTACCGTTCCCATAATCTCCGGTATGCCGTTTTCTCCAACTTTTGCGATACTGTATTTGTCCATGAATCCGCCTGTTGCATATGCCTTTACTCTAGGAAGTTTCACTTCCTTAACAAGATCAACGCCGCTCCAATCAACTCCTGCTACTTTAGCGGCAGCCGACACAACGTTATTAAATCCGCCTAGCACTTTATTTACTCCGCGTATCAGTGAGTTTATTGCGCTTTCAATTCTTGCAATTACACTGTTCATCGCACCGGAAACACCACTTTTTACGCTCTTCCAAAGATCACCAAAAATTTCTTTAATTTTCTTCTTCATTGTTGAAAAGGCGTTCCTTATTGGAGTTGTTACGTTTGTTGAAAACCAATTAGAAACCGTGCTCCACGCATTTGTAATCAAGGTCTTTGCTTCCTTTATCGGCTTGGATATTTGCGTCTTCAAATTTGTGAATAATGTTTTTATAGGTGTCGCGACATTATTTGTAAACCAAGCCTTTGCCCCAACCCATTTATCGTGAATCCAAGTCCATGCGGTCTTTAACGCACCGCTAGCTTTATCTCTTAGCCACTCAAACTTTTCCTTAATTGGCGTAGTAACATTTTTGCTAAACCAGCCAGAAGCTACTTTCCAAACAGCTTGAACAATAATCCATAGTCCTTGGAAAATTTGATGGACTCTTGTGTAAAATCCTTTGAAAAATCCAACTATCGGTTCTATTACGGTTTTATTAAACCACCCCGACACTCCTTTCCACACGTTGGATATGCCTTTCCACAAATTACTGAAAAATCCGGATACTTTCGAATACATTCCTTTAAAGAATCCGACCACAGGGGTAATTACGTTTGTATTAAACCACTCTCCAACCTTTGAAAATATTCCTTTGATTTCTTCCCAATGTTCCTTGACCAAAACAGTTATTGTAGCAACAGACGCAACGATTGCCCCTACAAGAGCAGCTATCGCAATTCCAATGCCCTCTATTGGTGCTAAAATTATTACACCGATGGTTGTTATTGCAACTCCAACAACCATCAACGCTTCGTTTAACCAGCTAAATCCATTTTTAAGCATTTGCACAAAATTATATATTGCCGTAAACGCTCCTGTTACAACGGAAACTATTCCTCCGATAGCTGATGCAACTGACGATATAGTAGAAGCAGAACCACCAAATACACTCGCAAGAGCTTCACTAAAATTCATTCCGCTAAATAGTCCTTCAATAACAAGTCCTATTTTGGTAACAAATCCGGAGATTCCGCGCTTAATTGCGCCAAAAAGTGCCGCTCCTATTGAAGTTCCTTTTTCTGCTCCAAGTGCAGAAACGATTGCACTGACTATTCCGCCCTTAATTAACAATCCGAGCTTGCTTAAAATACCTGCACCAAATATAACTTTTCCGATTTTCTTGATTGTTACTGCACCGATGATAATTGCAACCGTCTCTACATCTAAGTTGTTTAAAAACTCTTTTGCTCCGTTCCAAATATCCTTCCAAGAAATTTTACTTAATGCTGTCGTAACTGTATCAAACACGCCTTGCGCCCATGTGTTAAGCGTTTGAGCCAATAATGCAAAGTCAAAGTTTTGGAAAAACTTGTTGATTCCGTCTGCGATTGAATTTCCAAATTGTTTCCAATTAAACGTTGTGCCAAACGAATCCAATCCGTGAAGCACCGTGTTTAATGAATTTGCAATCAGTTTTCCGGTTTCTCCGAAAAGCGTTGTACCTTTCTGCCCCTCAAATAGTCCATTAAGGAATTTTGCAAGTCCACTACCGAAGCCGGATGCTTTGGCGTATACTTCATCCCACTTGATACCTTTCATCGCATTGATAAGGGAACCGGATATTGCTTTTCCAAGTCCTTCAAGGTCTTTGATGTCGCTTTTGAATTTCTTAAAAATCGTGTCGGTCTGAACTAGTTTTCCGGTATCCCCACCACCAGAACCACCGAAACCAGAACCGCCACCACTTCCACCGCTTCCAGAACCGGAAGTGTTATCTTTACTCTGCTTTGAAATAACCTTTAATTCATCAAATGCACGCGTTGCCTGTTGGATTTCCTTTTTTGCTTTCTTGGCATTTTTTGCGATACCGCCTGTGTTTTTCCCTGCGCTTCCTGCGGCATCGCTTAAATCGTCCATGCCGTCAGATGCGCTTCCAATATCATCAGCAAGACCGCTGATTCCTGCCCCTTTACTTGCTTCATATTTCCATCCAAAGATTGAACCTAAAGCATTTGTGACCATTTCTGCGAAGGAAATCACCTTCTGCAAAACTGCGTTAAGTACCTTGATAAATGGCTTAAATGCATTGATTAAACCACTACCAACAACCGCTCCAAGCGCTTTGAAGTTCTCCTTAAGCATGGTTATCTGATTGTGCCACGTATCTGCTGTACGTGCAAAGTCTCCGGTGATATTGGTTGTATGTGCAAGCACATACTGATACCTCAACATAGCTTTTTCAGCCTGTGTCATTGAGGAAACATTCGCATCAAGCCCCTGCTTTAATGCCCATTCCTTTAATGTTGCCTGTGTCAAGTCGATACCATAACGCCGCATAGGTGCCGTAGTACCGGAAAATACAGATTGCAGACTCTTGGCAATATCTTCTTGACTCACATCATAGAATGAAGCCATATCTCCGGCTAATTCTGTCAACCGGATAGACATTTTTGCCATCTGCCCTTGCGGAATATCAAGGGCTGTTCCCATGGCTTGAAAACGGCTTGCAAACTGTTTTGCGGACAATTCGGACATACCAAATTTTTCAATTGATGTTTTTGCGAAATTGTTAATTAGGCTTTCATACTGCCCGAATGTCTGCCTTACAACGTTCTCAACCTCTGTCAAACTTGATGATATGTCAATAGCATCTCTAAGTAGCCTAAATGCTCGGAATAAAGTCCAATACGTTGCATACACTTTTCCGATTGCAGACGCAAGGGAAAATGACTTCTTGGTTACCATGGATGCACTTGAACTAAATCCACTAAATGAGCTTGTGATGTTTCTTGCCGCGCTTCCTGCCGCTCCACCTGTTCTTGCTAACCTTGCAAGTGCGTTTGTCATGTCAATAATATTCCGGCTTACACTAGGGGCTTTCGACAGTTCGGACATAAGCTGTCGCATAGCAACCGCAAGTTTCGGGATATTTTCAATCGCCTTGGTGGAACTCTGGTAGCCAAGCTGCTTGATTGCAGATGCAAGTTCGGTCAGACCCTTAACAGATGCTGACATTCCGGAAATCCCTTTTAATGCATTGGAAATCTGACGCATAGAACCAGCCGCGGCATTAATCTGCCTGCTGTTGATAGAGCCTAATTTGCTTACATTTCTTGCAACCGCAGAAAAAGTTCGTGTGTCAATTCCACGCATTGCCGTCATTGCCCCTGCAAGTCGGTTTACCCCTGTGGAAAGACTATTCAGATTTCCGGTATTAAGACCGGAAAGTGCGGAAGATAATCTCCCAAGTCTTGTCACAAGCGCATCTATCTGACCGCTTGCCTGTCTTGCCTGTGCTTGGATTTTTATTTCTAAGGTTTCTAATTCCAACAGTTACACCTCCTTTATTTAGTTTTAGAAAAAGACGGCAGGATTTGACCCCTACCGCCCTTGAATTACTTTTTCAGTTTTCCCCTTTTCAGAAGAGAAAGCATCTTTGAATTTCCCTCTGACGTAAACTTAAAATTGGAAAATCCGTTCTTTTTTGCGATTTCCGCACGATGTTCTTTCGACACATCATCTTCCCCAACCGCTTTTAATGCTTCAACGATTGATCCAGATTTTCCGGTATACATCGAATAATACTTGCTTGCATTTTTCTTTGCTCCACTTACAACGATTGCAGTGTGACCTTTTGTACGCGTCACAAGAATGTCCCCGTTGTAAAGCAGTTCTCCGATTCGGTAAGAACCAGCATCGGTAAACAAGCCGGATTTCAAAAGAATGATTCTTTCGTTTGCAGTATTGAAATCTCCTACATCCTTCCCGAATGCATGGATAATACAAGCGCGTACAAGGGACGAACAATCGCATTCCGTCTTGACCTTTGTGTTAATGCCATGTTTAATGACTCCGTAGCGTTCCGATTGGTCATAGCCGATATTTTTATTGTCAGATGCAATCTGCATAGCTTCAGCTAACTTCTCCGCAACCCTATCGTCCTTCGCCCTTAGCACGTACCATCCCTTAGAATGGTTATAAAACTTCTGCGTAGACACTTCCTGTCCGGTCTGGTCTCCGGCTTTTCCACCAGAATAGCAATTTCCGTGTTCATCGTGTCTCGCACTTCCGATAATTACTGCCATAGCAATACCTCTTTTCTTAAACTATCTTTGGCTTTGGTAAATGTGATTTCCTTGATTCAGCCGCCCATGCTTCTTCTGCCTTAAGCATTTCTCGTATCTCTGCATCGGGATCGTCCGTATTATGCTTTTCGATGGAATCATAGCAAGTTTCTTTCACGTACTTACTATTACCCTTACCGAATGTCGCGTCTATTGCTGTAACAAGTGCTGACGTTGCATATCTGCCAAACCACATATACATTTCCATATCGCGTTGCTTCCATTCTGTCTTATATGCATCCACATAAGGCTTAAGCAACTCTGGATTCATCATATCTATATCATCAACGGAAAATCCGTAGCCTTTCGTTACCATAAGGTAAAATGGACGGATTTCCGCAACGTAATATTCCCATGTTAATTCTTGGCTTTCGCTTTGGATGGGGTCTTTTTCTTCTCCTGCTCCTGCTCCTGTGCTTTCTCCAATGACTCCATCATCTGCGCTAAAAAACCGTTTGTCATCATTTCCTCCTGCATATCAGCGAATAAATCCATGCAGTTAATCTCGTTTGTATCAATCGCGTCATAGAGAATGTCAGACACCTTCTCAAGCTGCTCGTCGTAGCCTTCGTTTGTTTTGTAATCATATCCAAATTCTTCATTGTGATGCATCTGCAATCCCACAAGAAGTGTCTTAGGAAGTGTTTCAAGAAGAATATCTTCCATAGAGGAAATATCTTCCATGTCCTGCGTCTTCATAATATCCTGTAAGATATGTGATTTTAACGATGGTCTTGTTGCAAACTGAATTGTATATTCTTTTCCACCTAATTTAACTTTCATGTTTTACCTTGCCTTTCTGCCCTATATTGGCAAGGGGCAGTGTTGCTACCGCCCCATTGTTGCTTATCTTATTGCTTCAAGTTCTGCTATCGACCGTTCGTCCTCGCCTATCGGTGCGGTCGATTGCTCGTCCGATAGGCTTTTTACCCCACCACTGTTACGGTGAATGTTCCATCGTTGTTATCAACGACTTTCAGCTTGTCGGTAACGAGTTCCGATGCCGTGCTTGGAATAACTGTTACCGTCATTTCAAGGATTTCATCGTTTCCACCTACATCGTTAGGTGTGGCTGTTGCAGTTCCTACATATGCGTACTTCGCTACACCGCCAATACCGTCCGTTCCGTACAGATGAATAAAATCAAGTTTTTTATCTCCATATCCATCCACCTTTGAGAGATATTCTTTTTCAAGGTTTCCTGTGATTTCTCTTGAATCAGAAGTCTTAATTCCTTTTTCAAAAGTCTGCTGGTCATCTTCCATTGTGGTTGACTCAACAGTGTTTGGCGGTGATGCAGGGCTTGGAACTGACTTAGCCGCAACCAAAAGATTGTATGTTCCTGCAAAGTCAGCCTGTTTTTCCGTGTGCTCTTTTACAATGACACGAGTTCTATAACTTGTTGATGCCATATTTTCTACTTCCTTTCTGCTTATAGCTGATCTAAATGCTCAATGTTTCCAATTACGCGAGTTGCACGGAATGTAACCGTTCGCACTTGCTTGGAAATTGTTGAGATTACATTTGATACCTCAAACATTTGTTGTTTAAAAAAGGACACCGCATATGCTGCGATGTCCTTAGTTGCTTTTCTTGAACCTTTGTTTGTAATTGTAATCTGAAATGTTGGGCGAATTGCATTGATTGTCTTTGCTTCATTAGTTCGTCCGGCTTCTGTGCCACCGATTTGTCTGACTAAAAGCGTCGGGAATGTTGCTGTACCGCCCGATTCTTCATCTTGCGTCACTTTAATTCCTCTTACCTTGCTTTCCATGTACGATTTCAAAAGGGAACATAAGGTATCTTCAAAATCAAGTGCCCAACTATTTAACTCATTTTCCACCGAATACCTCCCTCGCAATCTTTACATACTGTTGAATAATCTGTTGTTCCGCATTGTACATAGGCATTGTGGCTTTGATACCGTGGGTATAACGCCATGTTTCGGTCTTATCGTCCCAATAGTACCAACCATCTTCAAAAGCGTGTATTTGCCCCGGATATGTGCCTACACCGAATCCAAGTTCCGGTGCTTTCGGGTTCTCTTTGGAGTTATAAAAAATACCGGCTCCAAACTCTACCGCCAACAAAGTGTAGAACGGCTCTCTATCTTCTGACGTTACCGTTTTTCCGGTTGCTATCAGAATTGCATTTGAGGTCATTAACTGTGGTGCTTTATCTACCCTTACCGTTATCGTGTTCCCTAATGGAGATTCAGATATGCGTTGTATTGCTACCGTCTGACCTATCTGCGCAAGCCTAGAAACAAGTAAATCACATTTAGCCTGCAAACCATCGCGGTACTTTTCTAATTCCTTTATGGCGGCTTGTATGGACTTAGTGGATAGTGTCATTGAAATAGTTTTCTTTGCCATGCAATCACCTACTTAATATTCTTCCGAAGAAGAAACAAATCCGTGGTCAACCCTTCATCAGCAACGCCTTTTACGATATAGTCTGCGGTTTCTGAATCCACAAGTCCATCATCAGTGCGTTTTACTTCCGAACGTTTCCACACCACATCGCCGGCTTTCAGTGGCAAATATCCTTTATCCGTGACAAGCTGACAGTATGATGTACTATCATCAATTCCAAATTCTTTCACAAGGGCTTCCGACAACTTATTGCTGATATTGGCTTGGAATGTTGAAGGTTCTGAAAACCCTTCAACTTCCTCGCCTTTTGGAATCTTGTTGCCTTTGGAATCTAAATAAGGTACAAAGTTCCCATCGGAATCCTTGTACCCTTCATAGACAATATCTCCATTTTCGTCAGTTTGTGGGATGAATACCCTCTGACCGGATTGCGAATATTTCATTTCCTGCTTGTTAATGTCAAGCATTGATGTTTTCCTCCGGAATTCCGGCAACACTCGTCAGAAGTGATAACACTCCGGCAAGGACTGATGCAGAAAGAACATATTTCCAATCCACCGCACCCATAAATGCCGCCGTTCCAATTCCGGCAATCGCCGCCTGCGCAACAGTCTTGATTGCTCGGATGCCGGCTTTCTTAGTCCAATCCTTCCAATTCCTCATGGCTTTTATCTCCTTTCCCTATATGAATCTCTTCAATCTCATGTTTCATTTTCGTAACCATTCCATTTCCACCTAACGCATGGTACGCATCATACATCTCGCAGAAGTTTTGATAGGCATATGACGGTATTTCTCCGATTCTGGTGTACTTTGCATGGTATTCAATAAGCTGGACACGCAAAAGGAGCATTGTTCCTTTACTGTTCGCATCCCTACTTTTCTTTTGTTGTTTAAGAAGCCAAACTATATATCCAAGCACTATCGGAAGTGCCACAAGATAAGTTTGAATCAAAATACTTTTCATTTGAATCTCCTTTTGACGCACTGCCCACCACCGCTTAATGTGCGCCGCCTGCAACCATAATGGTCACGCTCAATCTTCTTTAATTACATTGCTTTTACAAACGGAAACACTCCAACAAAAAGGCTTTCACGGTCTTTCCATGTCCGGCTCACACCGTTTTCGGAGAAACTTGCCATGTATGCTTCTCCTGCCTGCGACCGGTCGTACACTGCCAAATTGACCATAATGTTTTCATAGTTCTTAACATCACTGTCAATCTGGTCTTGCGTGTATGTGTCCGGATAGTTCCGTCTGCTTATAATCTCTTTTCTTTCCTGCTCTAAAAGCTGTTCAATCAAAGGGTTACATTCTTTTTCATCAAACACAACTTTATCGGACTTTTCCCCGGTCGCTTCGTCCTCTACCTCTTCTATATGAAATTGTTTTAAACGAATTTTTACCTGTTCTACAAGTGTGTATGACATAAGCGATCTCCTACAGATTAAATTTTGCAATCAGAATTTCTTTCAGTTCCGCACCGCTTGTCGCTTGTGCGTTTTCAATTCCCTGCTCTGCGGCAAGTTTTTGCAAGTCTGCGGTACTCATTCTGTTAATTTCGGTCTTTGTATACCCAACGGAAGATACCGGAGAATTACTCTCCGGCATTTTTTCTCCTGCCTTGTACCATTTTCCACCACATTTAATTGTGTGTGTTGCTACCACGCTGGATCACCTCCTACATAACTTTCATTACAACAACGCTGTCCATTCCCTCAAATGTTGGAAGTCCGATCATGGATACTACGCAGTGAGTATTGATTGGATGGTTTGTAGCATATGTGTAAACAGAAATACCGGTTTCTACGATAGAAAGGTTTCCGTCTGTAAGACTTCCGCTTCTTTCTTCCGGTGTCTTTCCAAATACATAGTCACCAAGATAAACTCCGGCACACTGACAAGATACAATTCCTGTTGGAATAAAGTATTTTGTCTGACCGTCAGCCGGATCAACGTATAACTTATCGTATACCTCGATCTCAATTCCGTAGCCGCGCAGATATTCAGTTACCTGCGACTGCTGTAAACGAATACCGCCTGTGTATGCAGTAATACCGAGAACCTGTTTCTTTGTATCCTCTGCCTTTAATACCATTTCCCATGTCTCTGTGTTCATACTGAATCTTGTCAGAGAATATCCGGTTTTCTTAGCAAAGTTACGTCTTGTCTCGATAAGATCATCAAGCGGTGTTGCCGTTGCCGGAACGTTCCACTTATCGGCTTCACCTGAAATCTCAACAAAGTGATCTTTCTTGTGTGCTTCGCCAGCATCTGAGGTGTACTCGACTGTGTACTTCTTCTTTCCGATATTTACATCAATCTTCGGTACACCGTCAGCCGGTGCAAGCAAGCTCCAAATCTGTCTCTCTGGTACGACTCTCGCGCCCTCGATCAGCATCATAGGCTTTTTGCTGATCTCACGAAGTACATCATTTGCAAGAGAAGTGTTCTCTGCATTTCTGTAATTGTCGTATTCCTGTTCCTCTCTCTCTGTTACCATGTAGGACTCACGATAGAAAGGCATCTCGTTTTGGATATCAGAGAAACCGCCAACATCTCTCAACTCTGCCTGTGCATCAAAGTTAGATGCTTTCAGTGAAACCGGAAGACCGCTCTTTCCCTTAATAAATCTAATGTCAAGGCTCTCCTGCTTTCTTGTACCAAATTTCTGTCTGCCGAGATAAGGTTGAGAACCTAAAGTCTTTTCATAGTTATTCCACATTACACCGAGACTTCTTGCGGTAAATGCTTCTGCTAATGGTAATGCCATAATTTACACCTCTTTCTTTAATCAAAAAAAGTAACTCTTGGGGTTTTGGCTTTTGCCGTTTCCTCAACAGTTACTCCGTTCTTTGTAAGTTTCGCATTGTCGATATCGCCCTCGTAAACGTAAGTTCCCGGTGCATCCCCCATCGTTACGTCAACATCATTAAGCAGATAACCTACACAGCTTTCATCGTTGGATGGAAATGGTGTTCCACCTTTTACGATCTTTCTTCCGTTTGCATCTGCGCTTGTTACCATTGTCTGTGGAACAATACAAGCGGCTCCCAGATAAGGGAAATGTTTTAAAATACCAAGTTCTTGAGTAAAATCTCTTTCAATAGGCTTACCCATGTTTTTACCTCCTAAATTACATAATGATTTTTTTCTTCTGCGGTAGCCGAATTGCTGCCAAAAGTAATCTTTTCAGCATTCTCGACATCCGCTGTCTTTTCGTTGTCTTTATTACCGCCAGCCGTGCCGCCGCCCGGATTCGTACTTCCTTTTGCAATCTCCTGTTCCTTGGCTTGTGCTGCGGCGGTCTCTTTTTCAGAGATAATCTTTCCAAGAACGTCATAATCAAAACTGCCATCGTCTTTTACGATTTGTGCTGCCTGCTCTGCAGTAACATTAAATTTAGATGCGGCATTGGCTCTCTGCGTGGCTATTGCCTGCGCTTTTTCAAGTTCCGCGATTCTCGCATTGGCTTTTTCAAGGTTCTTATTTGCCTGCTCGACTTCCGTGAGCTTTCCCTGTTCGATATCATCGAGTTGTTTCTGCAACTCTTCAGCTTTGTCAGCCTTTGTCTTGTACTCGTCAACCTTTGCTTTGGCTCTCTGTACGGAACTTCCGTAATCTGCCATGATCTTGTCCGCGTTTTCCTCGCTTAATCCCATAGCAATCAGATCTTCTCTTTTCATCCATTACCTCCGATATGTCATACGAATTTTTATACGGTGCAACGACACCGAACGACATTGTTGATTTTTACGCTCACAACTTTGCGAATTTTTATAAAATAAAAACAGCCGCCGATTACTCGGTGACTGTCTTATCTTTGTTTGTCTGGCGCTGTGTGCCATCTGTATTCATTTTATTTATCAATTCTTGTGCCTTTTTCTCTTGTGCTTCTACATCGTCAATGGTTTTCCACAAATTATCCAAGTATGGTTTCGATAGCAAAAATGTCTTTTCCGCATCTCCCCAAAGCCCGACAGATTTAATTGCCACAAGCGGATGAATACCGGCTTGTAAAAGCTGATATAGCGTCTGCGACTTGGTATACATATTGTCTTGTGGGCTATGGTTAATCTGAACATCAAAGTCACGCAAACTCAATCCCAAATCGTGATCCTGTATACGAATCACATTCAAAACAACTTTCGCAAGTCTTTTTTCAGCCGACTTTACAATTGGGTCTTTCAGTTTTGCTCTCGACTTTGAGAAGTCCCATCCGTTTCTAAGTTCAACCGCCCCCTGTGTATCTCCACCGGAATTATTGTTGTTCTTATTTGGTATAGCAAGAATGGACTGTGCATTATCCCACAAATCATCCTTTGCGACTTGGCACTCTGTCTGGTTCAGCTCTTGTGTCATAATGTCAACATCTGATTTATTCTGCTCATTATTGGATTTTACCGTCAGCGCATGGGAAATCTTCATTTTTTCAAAGGTTTCCGGGTCAATGTCGCAATTTACAAACTTTATCCAAAACTGAACAAACTGCTCAACGCCATCCATTCTGTTTGACTGCATTGTATTGATTGCATCCAATAGTCCGATCACAAGCTCAATATCAGAAATGCGCTCATGGTTGTTCGGAAACTCAACAATTGGGATTCCACCAAAGCCATGCAGCTTCCAATCTCGAACCTCTCCGTTTACAATCTTGCATTCGTAAGAGTCCGTATAGCAGAGTTTATACATCTGTCCATCGGCATCCTTAAGCTCTTGGATTGCTAAAAGTGGTTCTTCTGTGGAACGACTGTAGATAACAAACGTATTCATTGGCGTAGGTGCAACAATTCTAAATGGTATATCTCCATCAGCGATTTGCACCGCCTTAAATGACGTTCCGGTTGCTGACTGCCACTCTCCGGCTTTAATATCCTTTTCCTGCTTGTTAGCATCGGTCAGATAGTCATTAAATTCGTCAACCGCATTGTTTATCCGGTCATCGTCTTTCCGGCTGATAAGCTGAATCGGCTCACCGTAAGTCTGACCAACCTTGAATTGAACAATCTCATAGGCATGGTTTTCAGGCACCTTATTGGTTATATCCGCATTCTGTACCTTTGTTCGGTACAATACCGGCTGATCGCCCTTATAGTAGTTCCACAGATAACGGATAATCGTCTTGTTGAAATAAAATGCACCAATGCAGTTTCCGACAACATTTACGATATTGTCTGCCGTGATCTGTTCTACGTTAGCATATGCAATTTTTCTTCCATATCTGCCTTTTACAAGGTCGTGAAAATACTGTGTGTTCATATAAATAAAACTCCGCTACTGCAAGCACGCTCCGGTATTGGCTTTGTTTCAACTTTTCCTGTTGCCACGCGATAAATTACAAGATGATTGCATTTTTTACATTTGCATGGATGATCTATCGTAGATCTTCCATCGTAATGTCCGGCAATTCTTCCGCAATCCGGGCAATATATAGTTACTTTTTCCATAGAAGTCTCTTTCTTGTAAATAAAAAACACCGCCATTTCTGACAGTGCCTTTTACGGGTTATATGCTTTGTGGGTTGTAGGATTTTGTTTTTCTACTCTTTTAGTATACCATGCAAGTTTTGGGAAATGTTGTGAAAGAATGTGAACTATTGTGCACTTTTATGCACTCTTTTCAGAATAAAGCTGTCCATAACGTCTTTCAAACTCCTGCAGTGCTCTTTTCCTAAGTTTCATAATGTTCCTGTATGAATATTTCATCTCAACGGAAATCAAGTTCCAATCTTTTCCATTGACATAATGTGATGAAAGCACGATGTACACATCTGTATTATCCATACTGTCAATTTGCGATATGATAATCCGTCTTTTATCAACCAATTCATCTACAAGCGTCTGAATTTCGTTCTGCAGATCAACAATTTTTGATACCGCACTTCCCATTTTGTCGGGATTTCCGGATGATTGCACATCCACCTCTTTCGGAGATATGGATATAGATGTTGCCATATCGGATAGCCTTTTGATTTCTTCCAGCTTATTTGCAATCGCATGGTCAATTCTGCTTATCTGTGAAAGATATTTGTCTGTTGTCATATCCTAATACCTCCTAAATGGGTTTACTGCCGCTTCTACCTTTGCTTGTGTTCCGCTTCGCATCTCGTTCTCAAACAAAGCAACTGAATCCGGTGCATCATCATGCTTTACTTTTCCACTTCTTGTCATGGTTGTAAGTTCTTTCATAAACTTGTAATATTGGCTCTGCCTGTCCATTTTCTTGAAATCGCGAAAATAATAATCACGAATGATATTATCTCTCGCATTTTCCATTCGAGTTATTTTGTTTGAACAATTAAACTTGAATCGCGCGCTACATCTTCCGCCTTGCTTTTTTACAATTTCCATTACATCTCGACCAAAATATTCTCCGGCACTGTTACTCTCGAATGTAACCGTCTTTACGTTGTGCTTAATAAGCATATTTGCGCATTCCGGCTTGGTAAACTGTGTTCCGGCATTGTCGAACACTACATCTACGATATAAACCTCGTTGCCGTACACATAGCCAATTGGCATTGAGCAGCTATCTTCTCCCTTATCTGCACTATCACAAGCCGCCATAATTGCATCTGGTTCTCGATCAATAGGAAGTTCCTCAAAATAATTAAGCTCATTCTCCGCAAACATTCGCCCTTTTGCTTCAAATGGTTCTTGTTGGAACTCTGCCGCCCACGTTTCTTCCGAAACAAGTTTTCGTTCCTTTTGGTAGTAAACGGTTGTGAATATCTTCCGCAATCCCTTTTTATCTTTTCGATAAATCTCCCAATTGCTTTCATCTGTGATTGGGTCAAGTGCCGGAATCGCAACTTCTTTCCATCTCCACTCCAATTCATCAGCTTTATTTTGTAAAGCCGTAATTGGGTCGTACAAGCTGTATTTCGTTCCCTGTATGATAATAGGTGTTCCCTCTAATCGTCTACCAAGAACATCATCTGTTACTTTCTCGCAAAGAAACTCTAATCTATCTCTATTTCGTGCTTCCTCATGGTTTTTAACACAGTCATCAATATAGACAAGCACATTTGCTTCGGTACATCCTACGATTGCGCCATCAATCGGACGGCAAGTAAATGTCGGGAAGATATTTTTGCTCTTAAGGTCGATTGATAGATTTTCAGCACTTTTATAGTCCTTTTCGCCTATCTTTGTTGCTTCCGGAAAAACACTTAAGAATCTGTTGTACGTGCTTTCTGTTTCAAATCCTTGCAATAAGCCACCATAAAATCGCTTAACAAGTCCTTCGCCTTTTCCAACACCGAATATACTTCCATCCGGGTCGCGCCCACCCATCATCTGCGCCAATTTCAGACCGCCTGTTGTTTTTCCGGTTCTTTTCGGTTGCGATACAGACAGGAAATCTAATTTTCCATCATAAATCTCCTGGTATGCTCCGACTACAGGTTGCAATACTTTTCTTCTTGGGAAATAAAATCTCTTCCACGGATCCTTTTCATCAATTTCAATGTAATAAAAAAAGCTGTCCACAAGATAGGCTGATTCATACATCAAAACATCGTAGAATTGTTGAAGCACTTTGTATGTCGTATCATGTTCCCCGGCATACACTTCTAAGTCTGCAACTCTGCCGCCTGTATATTGTTTGACATAGCTTGCTATAAGTTGTTTCGCCCTTGCGGATATTTTCAATCCATAATCAACGTCATGTTCTGTCCTTAAGGCAACCGCTACGGCTTGTATGTATGCATCTATTACCTGTTCATCAACGCCTTTTCTCTGTATGTAGTTTTCATATCCATTTACTGCATTGATTAACTGCTTTGAAGCCAAATAAAAAGCACCTCCGCAAAAGCAGAAGTGCCTTGACCTCTGCCTATAATTTTTCTAGGTTAGCGACTGAAACCATTTATCAGTCGGTAATATCACTTAATCAATATCTGCAATGCTTTCTACAAAGCAATTGTAATAAATATATCTCTTTCCGTTAAAATCAAACTTAACATATCCACCATCGTTTGTGCTAAGGTCAATCTTACCTTTGTATGTTGCAAGTTCTTTACCATCTGCCGTGTATACAGTAATGGTTCTCTGCATACCTCCATTTACATCGCTTTTCATATTTACCACAAATCTGTCCCACGATGCGCATCCGGTCATTCCTAAGCACAATGCCATCCCTAATGCGACTGCTAAAATTTTCTTCTTCATATGATTTATTCTCCTTTAAATTTGACGCTATTGCTTTTCATTGTACTTAATAATTCTTCTAATGTTCTTCTTCCAATATCTTTCCAACGAATGATGTCATCAGGTGTGTAATTACTCATATCTTCAATGGTTTCAATTCCGTGTTTGTGTAAAATTGCGTATAATCTAACCGAAATATTCATCTCTGATATTTTCATAATCTCGCTCCTAAATTCTTGCAACTACGTGTTCTTTTACAATTTCTTCTTTTCCCGAATCGTAAATAACCGAACCATTTTTATCAGTTTTCAGTTTATCAAATTCGCAAGTAACCTTTATGCCATCTTTGTTACTGCATTCTGCGTGATAGTCAATAACACATACTTTCTTCTGCCATTTTCCATTGGAATAAATCTTTGTGTAACCGCCTTTTCTGGTTTTGATTATGATTTTTGAACGTGTTTTCTTCATTTATTCCCCCAATAATAAGTTTTAAGTCAATATCTAATTCCCTTACAAGCGTCATGAGTCGCCCGAACTTCAAGCCATAACTCGCAATGTCCTTTAGCAATTCCTCTCGCCTGTTTTATGATGTCAAAATATGACATATTGAACTCTTTTTTGTGTTTAAGAAAATGCTTGATGTAAAAAATCATCTCTTTTTCGTACAATTTTCTGGTATTATGTTTTACCCTGTTGTCAAAAATAAGGCAATGTATTCTCTCGCTCATTTCCAATGCACCTTAAACCCTTTCGCTTCATACTCCCCTACGGCTTTTTTAAGTCTCATATCGTCCTCATATTTTTCATTCAGCATAATCACCACATTACCTTTTTCACTGCCGTATATGTTGCAATTTGCAAGTTTCTTAGCCGTTCCAAGGATAGCCTTTGCCTGTTTGCGGCTCATTTCATAGGTTTTTGTTCCCATATTAACAGTCATTTCTCATAAACCTCTCAAAATCCTTTCTGCATTTAGGGCATAATTCATAAGTTTTCTTAAGTTTTCCGCAAAATCTTGTTTTGTAAAGCTCGCACGAAATTTCATCTTCTGTAAATCTAGCTACCGGTTCTGAATATGTACCACACGGCACATATTGTAGCTGTTGTCTTGGCTTGAATTTTATTTCAGCACCGCACCTATCGCAAGTGTGCCATTTTCTTTCATGCTCCATTTCTCATAAACTCCTCAAAATCTTTCCTGCACTTAGGGCATAAATCATACGTACGACCAAACGGAAATAATATGTTTGAATGAATCTCTTTGATTTCTCCCCTTACGTTGCCATCTTCAAAAATTGGACTTGAAGTAAAATAATCACCAATCGGCATAAATTCAAATTCACTTATTGGTTTTACTTTTATTTCTGCACCGCACCTGTCGCAAGTGCGCAATTCTTTTTGATGTTTCATTCTTCCACCAGCTTTCTGCCACACATCGGGCAAAATGCAATATTTACCACTCCTGCGCCGTATTCTCCGGCACTATTCGTAAAAACAAGTGCACATTTGTCTACAATTTTCCGAATTTCTATTGCGTCACCGGACGGGATTCTCCCATTTTTATCCGGAGTGAGGAAATCCCAATCCGGTATTCCAATTCCTATGTTTTTACAAAAATCACACATATTACACCTCAATCAAAGTAATTTTTTTTCGGAACAATACGATGCAAAATGCCGTCCGCATCGAAATATGGTTCTTCACAATGGCTCGTCCATGGTTCTGGCATTGACAATCTTATGTAATCATCTAATGACAATTTCTGCACCGCTGATCCTATAAGACCTAAACTATAATTTCCTGCATTTTCATATGGAGTTTTGCAATAAGGACACACCTTTTTATCGGTTTCGATTGGTGCGCCGCAATTCACGCAGTTTGTCATATTTCGCCCCCAGCCATAGCAAAAATCGGAATCCTCGTGAGATTCCGTGTCTTTTGTTTGATATAAATATTCCACAATGTTTTTATCATCGAATAACGGCACAGGGAATCGAACCCTGTCAGCCAAAACCATGCCAACCGCTTTCAAATCTGCAATTTCTAATCACGGAAGGGTTTTCTGTTTCCAATGATGCCGCTACCATCCATAAGTCTCCCATCGACCGGAACTATTGCAGTAGCACCCGACTACGTGGAGATAAAGACGAGCACGCCCGGAAAGCATCGAACTTTCGTTAGAGGTTTTGGAGACCTCTTTCTGACCACCAGACGGACGTATATAAAGTTTTCACGATTTTTTGAAACTTGAAACGGTCAAACTTTTTCATTACTTTCCAAAACAAGAGGATTTGTCGCTATCTCAACAAAGATACTTTCTAGAATTTTCACTTCTCAATAGCAACCACTGGTCGCATCCTTCAACAACGCACGCCGTACACAGGATTTGAACCTGCAAGCCTTTTACAGCCAACAATTTTCAAGACCGCCCCCTCACCACCCGGACATACGGCTTTTCTATATGCTCCCATAAACCACCGACTATTTTCAGAGAGCGCTGGCAATCCGCTTCATGCCTTACCTCGGATGTACGTTGTTTTCGCAGTCCTCCGCCTTTACGTTTCTGCGCTGTTTCCAGATTTTCAGCCAAAACATAGACCATCTGCTGACAGACAGCGTAATTTGACCGAAGCGCAGTGTGTAGGATTCGAACCTGCAAGGCGAATAAACGCCCGGCGGCTTAGCAAGCCGTTCCAATACCATTATGGGAACACTGCAAAATTTTCTACATATCGTCAACGAACTTTCATCGTCCTGTTTCCACGCTTTTTAAGCCGACAACGCTTCCATCACAAGAAAAACATCATTCATTACACCAAAACTCGTCAGCCTTGTCACATAAACAATATTTTACAACGCGTTGGGATTGCAGGAATCGAACCCGCGACAACCCGGATATAAGCCGTGTCTTCTACCACTGAATTAAATCCCAATATAGTGATCGGCACGAGATTTGAACTCGTGTTGCCACCGTGAAAGGGTGGTGTCTTACCGCTCGACTAACCGATCAAAACCGCCACAAGACGGTTAGCAATATGTTTTACGTGCTATGCATGGCACTATCCTGTTTTGTTTTAACGATGATTCAGCAGGAATACCCATCGTTGTTACTACTTAACGAAGTCTTAATGCTTCCATTTCGAGGTCTTGATGCCTCTGCGCCACATTATAATTGCCCGTGGTATCATACAGCCAAAACATAGACCATCTGCAAGCAAACAGCATAATTTGACCGAGTAGGTGGGTGAGGATTTGAACCTCACATAATCGGATTCTGAAAAGGTGTTGTTGCTGATTACGGATGATTTTCCACCTATCACTTGGCAACACTCTTACCGATCAGCTTCTTTGCTTGCATTTCGTTCTGCCACCACCTAACTTCTTAAGGGGAATTACATTTTCACAGCTCGGACACCGTTGGATAGATGCCCGAACCATGATTGACTGCTATATGGATTGCACGTCTGCAAATTACAAAGCAGATACCGCTCAACACCATATAGTCTTACGCCAAGATGCCGTCCTCTGCGACAAATACCACCGGACGGTCTCGCACCGTCCTTAACAGAATCGTCCTAGTGGCGAAAGGAGGAACCCAAATGCTTGAATCACTCAACCAATGGTTCAAGTACATATGAAAAACATACGTGGCTACATGAAACGTCAGCATGTAACCAGTTAGGCTACCAGGATTCGAACCCGGGAATACAGGAATCAAAATCCTGTGCCTTACCGCTTGGCGATAGCCCATCATTTCCAAATGACCATAATATTCATTGCAAAAACCGCGTATGAAAGCAAATACCCCATTGCGTTTGAATTGTCTGTCTGCTTTACCTGTCCTCCCATAAGTCCAAGTATTACAAGGGCATCTATCGCCGTAGCGATTATATTTAAAATCATATCAATATCTCCCATCCTCAAAGCTGTGTTCCTGTTTGAATCGTTCCATTTCATTCACGCTCATACCGAAAAGTCCGGCAGATGAATCAGAGCCCGTATGCTCGAAATACTCGCCCTGCTGTGGAAACATAAACCGGAACATGGCATAGTTTGCAACATCACACAGGTATTCAAGGTTTCCGGTCTCTTCAAACTTGGCAAGGCACATTTTCAAACTTTCGATTGCATCCACATTCCCGTTTGAAAAATTCATTCTTGCCGGTCCGTATTTGTAATACGACTGCTCAATCAAACCTTTGCGTTTTTCATCAAAAGCTGTGGAATACTCGGTTTTCATCAATGCTTCATTCATTTCTGTTTCCCCTGTTTCTGTTCCCAGAAATCGCATGAATGGTCGTATTCAACGAAATCAGCAACGTAATCGCTTTCTTCGTTTGAACAAACATAACCATTAACCTTGTCATATGTGCTGTATTCGCAAGTGCCGCAACAACTATTGGCATCTAACATATTCGTTCTCCTATCTAGCCTTGTATCGCTTTTCTAACCCGCATTTCCTGCAACGATACACTTTTATGCTATTAAATAACTTATCGCCATCCACGATGTCTGTATTGAACAAAAGTTCCCAATCATGCTTACAGAGACATGAACGAATATACTCAATCAATGTCCTCATAGTGCTTGACCTCTTTTTGCTTTTAAAATTTTTTTGGAAATTTAGTTGCGATTCGCAACGTGAAAGTGAATTGTTTATGTTTATATTAAGGCAATTTCTGTAAAAAAGTCAATGTGTTTTGTAAGTGGCTTTTTATTTTTTGAGGTATTTAAGGGACTTAGTAGCCGCCCGGTGGTCCTTCTGTCAGACCCCCTCCCCCATGCATCCAGACGATTGTTTGCGCTGCTTTGCTTGGTTCGTTTGCTTTGCTAGAATTGTTTATCATTCTCAAACACTTAGCACAATTCCATATGCCCTAGGCATAACTATTCGTTTAACTCCACTTTTCCGAATAGTTCACGAATAGTTAAAACGCTACAACCCTTGGTATTACTGTATTTGTGAATTGTAGAATAACCGCACACAATTTAAGCCGTATTATTTGCAGCCACACCGACAAATTGTGTATCAATTACGTGCAATTCTTGGCTCTTTTTCTCGTCCAGCCTTGGCAACTCCTGCGCTGTGATTGCCTTTCTTTGGGTGGCATTATCTCCAATTCCCGGCTGATTCATGCCGAATTCGTTATTTCCCACGAACATAGTACCCACTGGGCTGTTGGAGTCGTATGCACGATCAAGGATACAATCCTTGCGAGTTCGTTGTAATTTTTGCCAAATCTTAAAAGCCAACGAACTTGATTCCTCATCTTTCCACAGGTCAAATGTTGTTGTAGGTATATTACAAAAATAACTAAATGCCACTGTACTTACCAGCTTACTGTACACGTTGGAGATATATATATAATAATCACAGAGTTTATATAATACCTCTCTGTCATACCTGTTACAGTTAGTCGGTATAGTTGCATTACCAAGAGGTTTTAGACTCTTGTCTTTTAGTACCGATGTATCCGGGAATAAATGCATACCAACATACTGCATAACAGCTTTCCATTGTCTCTGTCCAGCTTTTAACAAATCTTCGATGTGAAATTCTATACAAGCGTTGTCTATTAAATCCTGTACAGTTGATGTGTATATCTGTACTGTACCTAGATCAACTATAAGTCTTGTAAGATCTACGTTTTCTATATCCTGCATATATTCACACCTCCAATCCGTTTTATTTCTCTCTGCTTTTGGTATACACTATTTCCGGGTTTAAAGTCAAGCCTTAATTTTTTACGGTGGTATTATATACTTACGCCGCGCGCGTATGCGGATATACACTTACTATAAACCTATAGGCTTTAAATACAGTATATTATTATTAATTTAAAAGATTAAGAAAAAGATAGAGAAAGAGAAACATAGTTCTGAAAAAGCGACGTCAGACGATTGTCTCGCCTTATGTCAGACGATTGTCAGACGATTTTTTGTAAAAACTGATACTATTCTATCATTTTGGGGCTTGTCAAAGACCTAACACAACTAGCCTTGTTTATAAAAATTTAAGAAAAGTTTTATAGTTTGTTTACAGTTTTTCGGAGATTTTGTAAGATATGCCCGGGTGCGTTGTTTATTTTTGGATATGGCAAAAAGAAAAGGCAGCCGGGAAACTGCCCTTGTCCAATCTTTTATTTATCCTGTTTATCATCCTCGGTCGGAATCACTGACCAACCTTTATAACTATATCCGGGGCGTTGCCCTTCTGGAAGTGTCCCAAGAACCGATCTTTTAACGCGGCTCAACCCCGCAATTATATTAAAAAATTGCTTGCTGTCCGGCTCTACTCCAAAATATTTATTGCAATTTTCCCTAAGCCAAAAGGACAGGGAGTGAATATAAAAGTGCTCTCCCTCTGGGCTTACTAAATGCCAATCTATCGCCGCCCTGTTTGTTTCAAACCGTCCGGATTTCGGACTGTTCTTTGCGGCTTCTGTAGCTTTTCGCTGTATTTCTGTATTTCGCGGATTCGCGCGCCTTGTTTCTGACATCCTGCGCTTGCTCTCTTCGGAGCGCTTTAACCCCGTATGTGTTTGGCTCAAATGTATCAACCGGCATTCTTTCGAGCAGGTCACAATGTCACGCGATGATTCGCAATAAAACTCTTTCCCGCAGACAACGCATTTTTTTACAACTTTAGCCATGTTTTTATTTGCTCCTTAATGCAGAATAGCGGGGCTTATCGGCTCCGCTAGCCTTTTATTTGTTCAATGTAAAAGTGTATTCGCCCTGGAATTCATCATCTGTAACCCATTCAATTTTTACTGCCTTTTCTTCCTCTGAAAGTTCTTTTCCAAGTTTTCCGAGTGGTATAAAATCTACAACTAAATTCGCATACCCATCTTCCTTTTGTAATTTAACAGACTTCAATTTCAAGCCTGAAACGCCGCCAAGATCATAATCTTTTATGATCTGATCAAAGCCTTTCTCTATTGTGTCTATTAAAGTTTCACCCGTGATTTCCCGATAGTTTGCAGTGCCGCTTGTATAATATGGGGCGTAATATCTCCACACGGTTTTTTCTGTTACTTCCGTGTTCAGATCAGCGGCTTTCTTAGCAGCCTTTTCTTTGTTGTCATAACTCCATTCAATGCCCCGATCTTTTACAATATATTTTTTCATGGTGTTTCTCCTTTCTTCCTTGTTAGTATATAAATGTTGTCAAAATATTTTCTTGACTTTTGAGTTATTATATGCTATTCTTAATCACGTAAGTTGTGGAAGATTAGGTTTAGTACCTATTCAAATTTACGTGACTGTTGCCGGTGGATTATCCACCGGCATTTTTAATACTTGTATTTTCCGGTTTTATCAAAATCAGATTCCCCGATTTCAATGATGTCGTTTTCAGTTTCTCTTATAAATTTTTGATAATATGCTTCCCCATTTCGGGAGCATATTAATTCGTATAACTCCTTATCGGACAACTCTTTTCCATCTAAGAAATTATCAACTTTTTCGTAATCAAGTTCGTCAGTCTCGTCTTTAAAGTCATTATCACTAAACGATTTCCCATACTTTTCTAAAAGTGCCGTGTCATAAAGCGGAAAATCGGGGTCGCTAATTATTCCCCTTCCGTCCAGCGCATCGAAAAGCTCCTTGAAACTTTCCGCTTCCTGCTCATATTCCACGAGTCCATTCATACTTGTTGCCTTCCATATAATCACATTCCGTTCTCCTTCCCTTATTTGCAAGTTACGTCAACCCAGCAGTGGTACTGACCACACGGCAATCTATCTTGCCAATCCGAAAAATTTCGGTTGTGCGGGCAGTCAGAACAACAGTGGCTGTTCTCCGGATTGCAATCAAAATCTTTGACAGCTTCGTTCTTGGCAACGTCCGGCTGGTTCAGCCGTTCTTCCGTTACCCAGCCAAGCCCCGCGTAAAAATACACGGTTATTCCGTTTTCCTGCTTGCTTTTCAAACCCTCTAATTTCAACATCCGTACTCCTTTCGGTGCTCTATTTCTTTGATCTGTCTATACTATAACATTTTGTGCCTTATATGTCAACAGTTTTTTGTGCCTTATTTTAAAATTTTTTCGTCATGCTCCAGCTTTTCCGCGACTGCAAGTTTAATAAAGTCGTTTGCGCTCTTGTACCCAAGCTTTTCTATGCGATCCTTTGTGCCTTTTGCAAATCTGCAATTAACACGCTCAAACTTATCATCATATCTATAGATTGCGCGCCTTGTTGCTTCTGTTGTCTTACGTTCCATGCTCTGCACCTCTCTTTCTATGTTTGTTACCATTATAGCATTTGTGCCTTATATGTCAAGGGAAAGTTTTCTTTCCTTATATAATGTTTCATGCGATTTTGTGCCTTATACATATTTCACAAGTAAAATTATGTTTTGTGCCTTATATTTTGTATATTATGCCTATTGCTTTTGTGCCTTATATTTACTATAATACAAGTATCAAATGAAGCACAGAAAACAAAAAAGGCGGTCACTCCTACCAAGAACGAACCGCCACCAATCAAAAAAAGAAAGGTAGCTATATTATAGCACAGGTAAAAAGAAATGAGAAGAACAAATAGCAAGGAAGTAAAAGCAGCAGTTAGAAATTATTTAACAGAGGTCGCACAGAGTGAAGATCTTAACACGATCAAGGACATTAAGGAGAAATTTATAAATGAATACGGCTGGGCAGTCGCAAGACTTGGAGAGCGCAACGCTTGTATTGAATGGCTTAGAGGTTTAGGCGTTGGCGTTGCATATAGTTATTATGATATTATCCGGCTTATGGCTGAATGGTTAGACGAAAGCACAGAAGAAGCCGAAAAATGGCTTGATAAACGCGGCGATGGTCTTTATTGGGACTTATTAGCAAGGGAGATTTTAGCAAGCAAATAATTAGCAAGGTTGGCGTTTCCGGGGTTCGATTCCCCGGCTTGCTTTTACCCGGAGCAACCGGAAAAATTTAGAATATGGAGGACTTGAAACCATGAAAAGAACGCTATACGAATTATTTATGGAATGTGATTGGAACGCCTGCCGTGTACCGTGGAGAATATACGGCGAAAACAATAAATTGATCTGCGCAAATTACGGCGCAGAAACCGGGAATGAATTTGACGATATGCAAGTAAAAAGCTACTCATACAACAAAAACAAGAATTATGTACGAGTTTATGTAAAGTAACCAACCGCCGCAGAGGATGCGCGCCGGATCACTACCGGCGGCGGTTTTATGAAATTGAAAAGGAGAAATAAAAAATGAATGAAAATAACTATGTTTTGCACGCAAAAAACGGCGTTGTGCTTGTGACAGAATCGCAAGCAATTAACAACGCGCTAGATCAAGAAAAAAGTGGCGTTATTCCGCGTTACTCATTCCTGGATTATAAAACCGGTGAAAACCTCACACCGCCCGGATGGCTCGTGTGGTCAACTTTTGCGGACGGATGCGGCGTTGTGTACCGCAGATCTGACGGAAAAATGATCGTAACAACAGGATTTCAAGGGGATTTTGTTGTAATTTAAGGCGGTACCATTCCGCCTTTTTCGCGTGCTTGGTGCATCCGTTCCGGTTCGATTCCGGGAGCGCGGACTACATGGAAATCGGTTTCCATGCGCAAATTGACAAATAAACACAATATAAGGAGGTGGGAAAGATGGGAAAATATGAGTATATAGGAAAAAGGGAAATCATGCGCCGGGTGTCTAACCTTGGTTATCTGGAAATATCCGGCAAAACGTGCGGCTACTCGAAGTTCGAGGGTGTGGAATGGGTGGAGTCTGCAAAAACCAAAATAACCGTCCAACGTGGCGGTGACTGGATGCAGATCACGCAAAGACCGGAAAACATAACACACACTTACAGCCGGTACGACGGGAAAAACTATCTTGACAAGTGGTAAAATGCGGTCTATGCTAGACTATAACTACAGCCGGGCAAGCGTCTTCTGGCGTTTGCCTGTGATCTGTGATATTATCAAATATCATCGGTGCATTATCTATATATGGCATAACATATAGTGTATTTGTGTTATTTGCGGAATGCCGCAGATAATTGCACGTTTGTTACACGTTTTTGGAAATCCGTGAAAATGGAATCTCGACCCCAAAAACGCTACCCCAGGGGGGTACAAAAAAATTACGAAATATTTTTTGGGGCGCGGAAAAAATTTTCTTTCATCAAAAACCCGCCTAACCGCCGGATTTATTTTTGCCCTAGCGCAACGATGTTTTCTTTCGTAAAAATCAAAGACCGAGCCGCATAGTCACTTTTACTCAGCTCTTCTATCAGCTTTTCCCTAGTCATTTCCGGATTCGTCCGGTGCACGTACTGCAAGAGTTCTGAAATTTTATCCATTATGCAACAACCTCCATAAGTTCAATCAATAATCTGTCTGCTATTTCAAATACTTCTCTTCCGTATGTAGCCAAGAAGTCCGCTACAATTTCCTCTGTATCAATATCCATGTATACATTATACGAAAGGCAGAACGCATGACATAATTCGTGACATAACACACGTTCAAGGAACCTTCCGCGTAGATCATCCGCAAGATATATTGTTTTCGTGTCTCTGTCGGTCATACCTACCGTTCTGCTCCCGTCACTTCTCTGTAGCATATCGCTGTAACGCGATACTTTGACCAAATTCCACATTTCATTGTTTATCGTGAACAATTTACCACCTCGCAAACAAAGAGGGCAAAATGCCCTCTCTATTACATTTTTGTGACAAGCGTAGTCAACTTTGTCTTGGTCAACTGCTTCTCTTCTGGGGACATGCCGGAAAACAGCTCGGTCACATCTTCAGAAAGAGATTTCATGTACTTTTCAAGTTCTTTCATCTTTGCGTCCTTATCTTCCGGTGAATTTCCGTTATGCATTTCCTTTGTCTCCATGTAGCTTCTCCGACTCATACCGGCTCTGCCCTCTCTTGCATCGTGAGTACCGGTACTCATGCCGTTATTTCCGCTCATAGGCTCTGAATAATACATCTTTCCCATACTCATTCTGTCAAGGTCTCTCATTCGGTCGTATTCCGGCATTCTCTCCCATTCGTGGTAATCTTCCGGCATCTGATGATAATATGGCGGTTCCACATATCCTCTGCGTGTTCCACGTCCTTTCGGTGCAAATCTTCCGTTTGAGTACCGGTAGTTATCATAAAATCTTCTGCCGTCACCGAATCGCTCAAACATTTCCATTGTTTCATCTGCACTGGATTCTTCCATTGCTTTCATCAATGTACGATAATACATTGCTTCTGCAAGGTCTTTCATCATATCTGTAACCTGTCCCATTTCGCATGGGTCTATATTTTCAATTCCTTTGTCAATTTCGCATTTAGCACATTCAGACAGTTTTTCAATCATGTCGTGCATTCTCATAATATCCATAAAACCGCCCTCCTTACGCTTCCCGGACTGCAATTAAATTGCTGTTCTGTACCTCGATAGCCTGTGCGGACGTATTCTGCACGGCTACGGTACTGCAACAACCGCAAGGCACATCAACGTATGCCTGCGCCGATACGTTAAATAAATTTTGTACTGCTGCCGGAGTAACTATCATTCGTGTTGACTGTAAAGGCTCTCCGTCTACTGCAATGGCAAGTGATATAGCTCCAACTGTACCGCCTGTAGGTATCTGAATGTTGCCGGAATACGATACAAGGAATCTAGCCTTACACTGATTGGTGATACCTCTTAGCTTGATAATTCCGCTTCCCTGTCTGTGTACGATACATTTTGTTCCATTTACTGCCGTTTCTGTAAATGCAACATCTTCTCCAGCGGCAACGGTTTGTAATGCAATTCCTGTTACTTCCATTATTTTTACCTCTCTTCCATAAAAATAAGGGCAAACATTATAGTCTGCCCTTTGGTTATAAGTAATACTGCATAGCAGACATGATCGAGTTAAACTCAATTAAGATACTCAATTATTTAGTTTTAGCAGCCACATCCTGTGTTGCATCCGCATCCATATGCATAAGCATTTGGGTTAGGTACAACATATGCCGGAATAGCAGACGGATTTACCGCATTGATAATCTGTTGTGTCTGAGCCGCCATCTGAGTTGTAAGCAGTGCGCTCTGACGATCCTGTGAAGCTGCTCTGCGAAGGTCGTTATTTTCTGCCTGTAAGCTAGAAATTTTCTCATTGCAGAGATAATCAAGAATAGCGCGTGTTCCTGCATTCTGACTGTCGATAATGTCTCTCGTGTTGCTGTTCATGGTGTTCTGCAACGCGCAAGTGTTAGTTGCCATGTTGTAGTTTACGCCTTGGATAGCTTCTCTTGTTTCGCAGCAGCAGTTTGCGAGCTGTGACTGTAATGCGTTTGTGTTCTGCATATTAGCGACTGTATCAGCATTGATAGCTTGCTGAATGCCGAATCCGGTCTGCAAAATGTTTGTGTTGATGCCATTCATGCCGGTTTGCACTGCATAGAATCCGTCACAAAGTCCGTTTGTAATGCCATCAAGTTTTGACACAACCGCCTGATTATCAAATCCGCGCTGGATTTCGCTTCCGACACCACCATTCATTCCGTTTCCTCCGAATCCGTTACCGAATCCACCCCATCCGAAGATGGCAAAGATAACGATAATGAACCATAACCATGAGCCTTCTGCGCCCCATCCATTGTTATTTCCGTTTCCGTCAATGTTCGCAACAAGCGGAACGGATGCACAATTACCTGTGTTAAACATAGAATTTACCTCCATAATTCATTTTTATATACATAATCTTGCAAGAATTAGTATCACATTCCTAATTGGCTTTTAAACGACTCAAAAGCCTTATCTGCGTCAATTCCCTTTTCTTTGCACAAATTCCTAGCCATCTGCTCAATGCCCTTGGAATCTCCCTTCTGCGCCATTTGCATAGCATTGCGCGCCATAGGGTTGCTCATTACGCTGTTATTCCCCATCATTTGTTGTAAAAACTGCTGTGGGTTTCTCATTCCCTGTAACATCTGCATAGGATTCATTAAGACTCACTCTCCTTTTGTGTCCGCGAAGATTTTCTTTGCGTTTGCGAAGATAACTTATCCTCCAATTCTTCCATCTTTCCAAACAAGCAATCCAATTTGTCAGTAATAGCCTTTGTCGCATCGTCAGATAGCCCTATTCCGATTCTTTTATCGTCACTCGAAGAATCTGCCATCTGCTCATTAAAAGGCTTGTAAACGGTTTTTCTGATTGTTCCATTGGCATCCCATTGCTTTGCTACGATTGCGCTCATATCCTGCATTGGGAAAAACGCAACGCTTCCATCCATAGGTACATCATTCGCCATGATCGCCGATTCCGACTGTACTACCTTTCCTTGGATTCCAAGAAACTGCGGTTGCATCTGCGGAATCTGTGGCTCTGGCTGTTGAAATCTCTGCATTGGGTTATACTGATATGCGGCATAGCTTGGGTTTGGGTTAAATGCCATATTCTGATTTTGCATCTGATACATTCTCTTCCTCCAATACTTCCTTGATTGCGTGAATCATTGCTGATTGGTAAACAAGCGGAACCTTTGACACATCTTCTCTTGTTAATATTTTTTCAAGAATTTCATCCGTAAATAACATTCCGCATCCCTCCTATGTTTATATTTTGGCATAAAAAAATACGGTTCTTCCGCAAGAAATACGCAGAAAAACCGCACAAAAAAAAGAACGCCCATAGCGTTCCAAGTTTACCATTTGCAGAAAAGAATCTAAAGCACTTGTGCAGACTCCTTTCTTTTGTGTTCAATTTTTGAGTACCATTTTGAGTACCATTTTTTTTAAGACGCCGCAAACACAGTGTTTATGCGACTTTTAAAACAGTCCGTACGGGAATCGAACCCTAAAGTAATTGCCTTGAAATGGCTTAAAATAGCCATTCTTTCAATTTTTCTTTGAGTACCTTTGAGTACCAGGGACTCATAATGCTTCGATTAAGTCAAGTTCCTGTCTCTTTTCCTCAATTCCGGTACGATCAAAATAATAATGATCTTTTGTGCAACTAATGTCTGTATGCCCCATGGTATCAAGGATTGTGGACTCTTTCACTTTTCCGTCAAGCAAGATACTTCCGTATGTCTTTCGGATTTTGTGCGGAGATTTCACTTTCATTCGCAGTTCATGTTCGCAGATATAGCGCAAACGTTCACGAAAGTTGTAGGATTTCAACCGTTCTCCGTCTCTCTCAAATAGATATTCCCCGAAGGGATTTCTCTTTCGTACTTCATCAAGAATCCATTTGTACTTATCTGGAAGTATGGCAAATCGCAATCCTGCTTCTGATTTTGGAAAATCTTTGACCTCATAGTGAAAACCGTCATCATCCCGGTAACGAGTCTCTGTAGAATTGATAGCAACCGTGTAGTTTTCAACATCTTTCCGCTTTAATGCCGACAATTCCCCGACACGAACTCCTGTCTTAAACATGAATAACAATCCAAGGTTCACGATATCCAAGTGATTTCTAAGGTACATCTCCATGCGCTCCTTTTCATCCGGCATATATACTTGGTCTTTTGCTCGTCGGACTACGTGTTTAAACGCTTTTGGCGATATATCCATGTCTTTCAGCGTGTATGTAATGGAAAACTTGACATATTTCTTCCGCTTGGCATACTTGAAAATTCCATAGATCAGTGTTCGAAAATTTGAGAATGCCTTGGAAGTCATGTTAAAATCATGGATGCTATTTCGTATAAACGTTTCAATGTCGCATTCGTCTACACTTTTTATTCTCTTATCCTTGATACCGTCAAAGTACCTCTGAAAGTCCATTAAGTATCTGTCATAGGTTGCCCTGCTGATCTCTTCAAGTTCCAGCTTTTGTGAAATCCAACGGTTGAAGATTTCCTCTACTGTAGGATCATCCTCTCTCTCTTTCCAATAATCAATGATTTTCTGCTCGACCGCTTCTCTGCGCTTTGCCTTGATTTTACGTCTGCCTTTTACTTCATCCGGCAGATATGAGTACCAGTTCTCATCCTTTCCTTGATAGATTTTATAAGGGTTTTTGTTGAGTAATTTTTCTCTCTTTTGCATAGTGACTTGTTTCTGCACAAGTGCTATGTCGAGAATACCACTATCAACGGCATATTTCAACAGTTCTTTTTCATCCAATCAAATACCCCCGTTCTTTCTATTTTATCTTTTATATCTCTCACTCTGTACTCTATCGTTCTTAGTGATAGATTTTCTTTTGTGGATATTTGCTTTTGTGAAAAACCACGGCAGAGAAGAGAGAAAATCCTCTCCTCTTCTTCCGTGAAATTGGCATTTTCTTTGATTTGTTCAAGTTCTGGCTTAATGAATTTTGTAAATTTCATAAGCCATTTCTCCTTATTTTATTGGTTGATATTTAAGTTTTTAAACATAGCACACATAACATCTACGACAATACTGTTTCCGAATTGCTTATACAACTGCGTATTACTGTTTACTGCTGCCATTTTGTCAATATCTTCATCAGATACACCCATCAGCCGTCCGCACTCTCTCGGTGTTAGCTTTCTGATACGATATTGTGTAGCTATATGGCTATTTGCATATCCGTGTGTGCCAGCTACAAGATTAGCAGATATGCCGTTATCAGAAATAACTGTACCGCATTGGGATCCATTGCTTGATATTTGACCGACTTTTTGGATATTATTTTCAAGTAATAAATTGTCTTTTTGCACACTCGTTAAGCAATTACTTGTACCTTGCATATTTACCTCTAATCTCTGCTCCGTTGGGTTTCCTGCGGTTCTATCTGACGGATTGTCTGGATTTCTGCCACGCATAGCAACTATCTGACTTTCACATATTTTAATCTGTTTTGTACCGCCGCCCTCGACTGTTGTGATATTAGGGCAAAGTGCATTTTCGTCATATACTGTGTTTGATTGGTGCTTGCCTGTTCCATTATCCATAAATCCTAACTGCTTCACTTCAAGAATTTTCGGCTCTCGATTTCCACCTTGCATTGTACTCAATGTTGGACTGCACCCCCTTACATCATAAATTCTGCTGGTACTCTCAAATTTTGCCTAAAGAGAACCTATTACATTTACATCTGCCATAATTACTCCTAAATCGTGGTTTTCAGCTTTTACACATCTTGCAATCGGATATACACCTCTTTGAAAATCTGCTGATACTCCGGTGTATATACTGCCTATTACTTCCATTCAATCACTCCATTCATAGATTGATTCCCAAAACCTTTATAATCCATTGCCATAAGAGTTGTTGCAATATCAATCTGCTTTTCAAACTGCGTTGCTTGATTGCTTAACAACAAGGTTTCCGTCTGACCGCAAGTTTGATATTCCGCAGTCGTATTTTGCTTTGATACAGTTTGCAACTTCTCTTTGCTGCGGCTTATTGATTGTTCCGTCAACGCAAGTCTGTCTGTCTGTCTGTCTGTCTGTCAAGATTGTGTTGTGGCAATGTGCCGTTGTCAATAAGCTGTTTTATCAGCTTGTCAGCCTTTTCATTGTTGATGTAATACTTTTCATCTACATTATCCTCAAGATAGTCTTTCAACTTCTTTTTGAGTGGTATAGGCTGTGGAAAATCATATGAGTAATTGCCAAGGAACGAAAACATAAAGCATCTATTTCTATTCTGCGCCACTCCATAATTTTTAGCATTCAAATCTTGCCAATAATTTGTGTACCCTAAACTTTCCAGGAAACCCAACCACTTCTCAAAATCATTGATGTTTTTCTTGCCGTGTACTTGTGACACGTTCTCCATGAACAAAATCTGTGGTAATTCTCCGTTACTATCTCTAATTTCTGTTAGTATTCTCTCAACTTCCCACAACAGACCGCTTCTTGTACCACTTCCCTTAGACATTCCAGCTTGTTTCCCGGCAACTGATAAATCCGTGCAAGGAAACGAGTAAGTAAGTAGGTAAGTAAAGGTTTCTGTGCCGCAAATATTCAAATCTTCTGCATGAACCTTTGTTATGTCCATTGTGGGGAAATCCGTACCATGTACTGCGTTATAGCTTGCAATAGCGTACTTATCAAACTCAACAACTCTGTAATGTTCAAACTTAGCGCCTATTCTCTTTAGTGCCATTGCCTGACTGCCGTAGCCGGCGAAAAGTTCTATTAAGCGAATAGGCTTTGTTATGCTAATTGGTTCTCTTGTGAAGTCAAATATGCTCATTTGATTATCACAAGAATAATTTTCAAAATTCATAAAATCTACCAAAAGGAAACCTCGGTTTTATGTGCGCACAACCTATTCCTTTCTTTGATTTTTAGTTAGTTATCTTCTTTTCTCTTAAAATCCTCGCAAGGCACATCAAGCAAGCAACCGCATTTTTCGGTTTCCATTCCTCCCCAATATGTCTTATATCTGTAAGAGTTTTCGCATTTAAAGCAGAAATCCTTGCCATTGTTCAATTTGCAACTTGTCTTTTTATCTTCCAGTTTTTTCCCGATACTCTCGTTTATCCTTTTGAGTTCCTCGACATTTTTCTGCGATTCCTCAAGATCTTCAATAAGTTTATTATATTTTTTCTTACTTAAAATTTTCATTCTGAATTACCCTTTCTTTTTCTTCTTAGATTTAAACTTAAAAACATCATTTTTCTGACGGCTTACCATGCTACGATAGCCGTTCATTTTACTGGCTCTGCTTTTACTCATACCTCACACTCCTTTCGGTTTTTCACACCGCTCAAATTCGATCACCCATACCCACGGGTTTGCATCCCAACTGTAACGATCAAGATCAGATTTCTTGATGGTTGAATCCCAAAGGTCATGAAACATACCTTTTACGAACTCGTCTCCGACGTATTTTAAATGTTCTTCTTCAATTCCTTCTTTCACACACCCTTTTCCGTCAATTTCCTGCAACCGCTCCACCCTCACATCCGTAGCCCGGAGCCAGATACGTGCCGCTCCTTTCGGCATATGAATGGACGGACGGTATATCAGTTTTGATGATTCCTTAAATGTAGGCAAGTCTGCCAGCTTATCATCAGCCCTGTAAATATATGTTCCATCTTCATATCCTTCGCTCCATGTTTCTCTCACGTACAGTATATCGTCCGTGTGATATGGCGGATTCCATCGTTTGCTTAATTCCTCATCCTTTATATTTTCCGGAAGCTTATATCCTTCGCCCCAAAGTTTGTGTGCTCCCCTGTTTGGATATGTCCATTTTCCTATACAATCCTTGTGGCTACCTGCATATGTATAACATAGCCCTGATTGTGGTTGTGGCTTTATCACACGTCTGGTGCAAGTCTTCCGTCCGTCCAGAATTGCCCGAACCATCTCGGTGTTAAATAAAATTGGTTTAATCGCCATCTGCACCACCTACCTTTAGTCTATCAACTTTATCGCTCAATTCTTCTATCTTCTGCACTGCTTCTATCAAGATTTCTGCATTATGATTTATCGCCATTGCAAGTTCTCTGACGCTTGAGCTTAACGAAATACCTGTTATTTTTGTTACTGCTTTATTCTTCCATTTCATCTACTCCACCGCCTTTCACAATCTCGATTGCTTTGTTTATGCACTCTTCTATGCACTTTTCATATGGAGTGTTTTTATAGTAGCACATCTCTTCATTCCCATAGTCCTCCAACTGTTCCACAACCTTGTCCACATCGTAAGCGGTCGGCTGTGCATCTATTACGCTCGCCAATGTTGCCAAACTTACTCTCCTAAAATCATCATCAGATTTACTCGCACACATGCAATATTCTTTTAGTGCGTCTGCATCAATCAGTCCCATCGTTTTTATCTCCTCTTTTCAAATAATCAAAAATCTCATGTCCAATCATCCCTACAACTGACAGAATGCAAAAAAGTTTAACTCCAAATTCTGTTAGAATATCTAACCTGATTGCTATAAGTATTAGCAGAATAAAATTTATGTACGATTGAAACATCATTCTTCGTCACCTACCTTTAACTGCTCTGCTATCTCATCAATGTCTTTAAACCTGATTACAGACAAATCTACGATTAAATTTTTGACCGATTCTGCAAAATCATCAATTGCCTTGTTATATTCAATTTGCTTAATTCTGTTTAAACTGGCATCTGTTGTTATAAAAGTCTTTCCTGGCAACATTTTTTATTTTCCTTTCTCTAATCGTTCTATTATGCAAACAAGACGTTCTATTCCAACATAATCACAATTATTCCTCACTTTCTAACAACTCCGGATTGTCAAATATGTTGCCGATAGCCTCTGCATCAACCATATGAATAAAATAACCCAAATCTTTTCTGTAATTTTTAGTGTACTTCCCCGACCAATCTACATAAAATCCGATATGCTCTGCCTTTGTGCTATCAAAACAGTTTTGATAACTGCCATATCTAATTGGTGCGTATGTGTCACTAAAGAGATCTTTTACAACATCATTCTCCCAGATCAGTTTGCCGTTCTTGTCTTTCAGTCCTGTGCATTGGCAGATTGTAGATGGGTTAACTCTGTACCAATTTTCAAATCCAAGGTTTCCGTAACAATGTCCAATATGTTTTGTAAACATATTACTATTCTTGACAGGAATTATAATTGATTCCCATCCATCTGTTGCATCACAGCTTTGAATAAGATTACCTTGCACCCATTCTCCATTATCAAGCCTTTTGGCTTTGAATAAATATCTATCTTCCATATTCTCTCCTTTCAATATTTATTTGATTATGGACATATTTTTCTTTATTCTTTCCTTTTCACGCTTCTTTTTTGCTTCTGGGAAAATAAAATCCATAGCGTCATTCCAACCTTTTGTGTAATCGCATTCGCTGATATGATCTTCATAATTTCTCATTGTTGGTACGCTTTTGTATAATGGCTTTTCAACCATAGTCTCTCCTATTCCGCTTCTGATTGAAGCCATTCTTCCCACTCGCCGTGTTCTTCTTCGCTCGGAAATTCATGTTCCATCCACTGATAATCTGATTTTACTTTGCAAAGAAACTCCGCTAACTCTTCATCCGACATATTCCTTATCCTGTCGGCATTGGTTGTTGTGAATTTAGATGAAGTAATCTCCATTGTTACATCTGTGACAAGTCCATCTCCATAACCATTTAGCTTTACAGATTCAATACTGCCAGCAAAAATTCCATTTAAAGATAAATTCAACATTCTCGGTTTTCCTGTAGCACCATATCTATTTTCTTTTGTATCAAGAATTTTTATCAAATCACTAACTGTTACTACTTTCATTTTCTCCACCTTTCAATTCTTTCAATTTTGCTTCTGCTTCGGATTTTGTGAGGAATACTGTTTTACCAATGCCAGACAATGGAATCGCAAAATTTTTCTCACACTCTATGTAATTGCTATCCGGTCCGGTCTCATCATCAATCCATTCATGTAACCATTTTGCCTTAACCGCAATCTTCATCCAGTTTCTTTTCGCAAAACGGAATGAAACAACTCGACCTGGGAAATATGATGGAATCTTATTCTCAATGTCCTCATAACACTCCATATCCTCTATTGGAAGCATCGTGCTGTCTGCATAAACAGTATCTCCCACTTTGCAAGGCAACTTGATAAGTCTGCCTTGTTCCTCTAAGTCCTCGTATTCTCCTAGCTTGGTTAATATTTTATTGTAATTCGCTTTTGAATACTCATTATCTACAACGTCTACAGGATCGAATGTGTCATAAACTTTATCCGCCCATTTTACTGTTAATCTCTCCATGTCTATTCCTCGCTTTCTGCCAGCTTTGCCATTTTCCAATCGCTTATATCGCCACTTCCGCGCGCACTCCAAGATGTTGCTCCGTATCCCCATGCGTACACTATTCCGTTCTCGTATTTTGCAAAATGTCTTTTTCTCCACGCTTCTTCTTCGCTATCTCTTACCAAAATCGGCGTATCGACTGCAACCTTACTCCAATCAACAGGCGGCTCAACATATTCTGAATCTAACCATTCCAGCATTTTATGTTTACATGAATAATTAGAAATATAGAATCCGCACTCTGAACATCTCATCTCTGCGCATGGAACAGGCTCGCCATCTTTGAGTGCAAGTTTACTTACTGTAATATCAATGATTTTATCCGCATATTTTTCTTTATTCGTCATATTAAACCTCCAAATCACATACAAACTTAATCTCATCCGCCAAACTCTGTGCTATCATCGGCACCGTCAACTGGAACTGCTTGTAATTAGCCAGTGTATCAATGTAGTCGATGAATTTGTCCGTGAAATACTGCAACTGTTTCGCTGTTATCTTAAACTCCTTTTTCAGAATCGTAAGTGTCAGTGCAAAATAGTTAAACAAAGATGCACTGGAAAGTCTGTAGGCTTCACGCTCGATACAGAAACCTTTCTTTGCATACATGTTCATTAACTGTCTCTGCGGAATTTTTCCGACTTCCTCTTTGATGTCGATTCCGTATTTACTTTTCAGATAAACAGCCAAGTCCTTTCCAGTATTTCCGCCGCATGATGCTTCATCCAAGTAAGATTTCAAAAAATCCTGTAACCGGATGATTCTTGCCTGTCCGAACCCAAATTTATCATGCAAAATGATGTAACCGATCACGACAAAATCTTTGTATGATTTTGATATAACCTTATCAGCATTTCTCTTTTCAAAATCATTTCGCCCGATAATCCGCATTTCCTGTTTTGTGTAAAATGCCGGCTTTTTATTCCGTCTCAACGCATTGCTCATTTCTTTGATTTCTCCTTTCTGTATGTGATTTCCAACCATGCAAAATGACTCAATACAAGCTGTCTTGCGCGCTCTTCAATCTCCATGCCTTTGTATTTGTTTATCAATGATTCTCCGACTTTTACAACTTCATCCCACCAAGAATCAGCATTGTCCGGGGAATAGTATTTCTGAATAAATTGCCAGTAATCCATAAATACTTGCCATTCTTCCGAACCATTTTCGATCTTTGCACTTGCCATATCCACTACCTCTAAAATGGACAATTACCATTGTATGGCTTGAATCCGTCCCCACGTTCTTTCTTTTTTATTTCCGCAACAACATCATCAAGCGGTTTTTCGATTTCAACAAACTTCATGTGATCTCCATCAAACTCCATTGCTTCGCGCATTGTCATTCCCTGTCTGTTCTTTTCGATTTTTACACCCTTGGCTCCCTTGTCATTGTCTGACAGATTCCACAGCATAATTATGTTTGACGCATCCTGTTCGATTGCTCCGGATTCCCTCAATTCTGCCATGGTAGGTTCTTTTGTGTCTCTGCTTTCGGAAGCCCTTGTTATCTGCGAAAGTGCTATTACATGCGTATTTAAGTCTCTTGCAACCGATTTTAAACCTCTTGAAATTGATGCTACTTCTTCATTTCTTCCGGAATATCTGTTATCCGGCATAAGCAATTGCAGATAGTCAACAACGATAACGTCAAAGTTTTGGTGTCTGCATTCTGACTTTATTTCCCTCGGAGATACAGTCCCGGACGCAACCCATAATTGATAATCACTCATTTCTTCATTTGCTTGGTTGAATTTTTCCTGTTCATCACCGAGAAATGCTTTTGCCCTTCTGATTCTCGTTAAGCCGATTTCCGCAAGCCTTGAAATGAATCGCTCATACACCTGCTTATCGCTCATTTCCAAGTTGAAATATGCAACTTTAAGTCCCCTCTTTGCCATATTGCCAATAATCTGCGTTGTAAGTGCGGATTTTCCGACTGCCGGTCTTGCAGCAATTACTGTTACATCACCTCGTTCAAGATCACCAAGCGCATCATCAAGTTGCGATAAGCCGATTTTTATACCGCCCTCTCCAACACTTTCGTTGAAATACTTGTCCTTATTCTCACCAACAATCTCCTTAATTGGCTTTAGCTTTACTTCTTTTCCCTCTTGCAAATGTTCAAGTTTTGTAAGAAGATCGCTGATTGTATCATCAATGTCACATGGCTTTAAGCTGGATTTCTGATACATGTCACGAACCGTTCTTACTTTGTATTCTTTCGCAACCGCATCGGCATAACTTTTGACCATAGTTGAAGTGATTGTTTCTGTAATACAGGATTTCATCAATTCACTAATCTGTTCCTGCGTGTATTTGTGGTTCTCAAGTGCCATTGATAAAGACATGGGATCAATGCTTTCATTCCGGTCATACATTGCAAGCATTTCCTTGTATGTGTCCTGCGCGAAATCCGAACTAAACATTTCCGGTTTCAGCGTCCGCCAGATGCTATTTAATACATCATTGTCAATCAATACGCACCCGATCACTCCGAACTCTGCTTCTGTCAACTGCAATCACCTCGTTTCTCCGCAATCTGCAACCAATAGTCGCAATCATTTTTCAGCCAATCAACATATTTTGGAATGTACCGAAAATCCGTATCGTCTGGATTCTTTTCTTGATAGTCACTCAAATATGCTTCTGTGGCTTTGTATAACAGCCGTGCAATGTCCGGTTGGTTCTCTTCGATAACTTCTAGCACTTTATCCATCCAAGCTGTTTTAGAGGCACTGTACGCTGTTTTCTTGGGGTATATGTTAAAAGTCTTTTTCCATGCATCATCAAAATCAAACAAATCTCCAGAATCGGTCGACAGCGAATTTTCTTTTATATTTTCTTTCTCTTTATCTTCTTCTTTTTCTTCTTCTTTATCTGAAACAGCTACGTCAGACGATTTATCGGGCGATTTTTGCTCAATTAGGTTCTTCTGCTTCTTTCTCCGGTTCTGCTGATATAGCCTGTCACGTTCCTTTTTCTTCTCATAAGCGTCAAGCGTTTGGTGCTTATTCCAATTCGGAATCGTTATCACATTGTCAACGACTTCAATCATTCCAAACTCTTCAAAGGTCTTAAGCGCAAGCCTTACCGTGTTCAAATCTCTGCGGAAAATGGTGGCAAGCATTTCATCCGTGAACGGCAACTTATTGCTCATCATAAACACTCCGTTGTTATTCTGTTTCCCGGCAAGAATAAGAAGTTTGAACCAAATCGTAATGATGCTATCCGCACTCGGCATACTCTCAATCAGCAGAATCTTTTCATCATCAAAAACATCTGTTGTGATCTTAATCCACTTGACTTCTGCCATTTAATCACTCTCCTTTTGCCAAATATTTATCTTCTGTAATTAAGCGATCGATTTCATTCTCTAATTGCGCATACGAAATACTCATTTTCCAATTTACACCATTGCCACCGTTATACTCGATTTCATGTGACTTGGCATCGTGCCTAGCATCGCGGACAACATACGGTTCGTTTGTCATAAACCCAAAACCACCAATCCCATACTCTTCTTTCAAGAATGCGATCCTGTCTTTCTTGTTCTTGTTTGCCAAGAAGTATTCAAAGATACGTTGCTTTCCGCCTTGAGATAAAGAACCTTTCATTGCGTATGCAGAAATGGGATTAAAATTCTCGCTCTGTTCTGTTGGAAATAAGTCAAACAGGCTCATTTGACCTATGCAGGCTTGATTTCCTACGTTCATTCTGTGCCCCCTTTTTGCGTGAATCAGTGTCATAAACTTCTTATATTGTTTTTAGAGAATTATCGTTCCTGTTTCTCCTGTTTCCACTTATTTGCGAACTCATGCATTTCCACACGTTCATCATCTGCAAAGCGATGATATTTTTCGTCTATGTAATTGCAAAAATCATCAACAAAGCTATCTACTATCTGATTTCGTAATGCTGTAGCTTTTGCAAGTTTGCTTTTCTTTTGCCTTTCTCTCTCATGTTTTCTCCTGCAAATTGGACAATAAGGATTAGTTCGACTATTATAGCGACCGCTCATATAATGCGCTCCGCATTCAATACACTCTAATTCGTACTCGTCAAAATACCATGCAACATCATTTTCATATTTTCGAACCAGTTTTGCTCTAATCTCGCCCATTTGTCTCTCCTGCCTTTAATAAATTTATGAATTTTTCATACTGTTTCTCGGAAACCTTATTGCCCTGTTTCTCCGGCTTCAAACGGATTTCAAGGTGCTTTTCAGCGATATGCGATAATTCCTTGGCAAGACTCTTTTTGCCTTGTTTAATGCCGTCATAATAGCCTTTTGCCGGACGGTAATCATCAATCTTTGCTTTGCCCTCTCCTTGTGACCCACTCGTCTTATTTCGAAGCTGATAACCTTTGTCTGCGCAATACTTAATATAATACTGCTCAAGTTCATCAAGTTCTCCTATCGGACAGTGTACTGATGTTACATTCCATCCATGCGGATTATCCTCTGAATACATCCCATGAGACTTTAAGCTAAGGTCTATGTGCTGATACCCAGAAAGGTGTTGCGACAATCTGGTTAAGATTCTCTTTGCCTGTCCCACATAGGCATATCTAAATCCGTTTTCGTCCTGCCTTGTCAAAATATAAATTCCGCTTGATTCATCAAGCATTGAATTCAATGCAAGCCATTTTTGCTTATTCTTTTCCTCGATGGCTTTTGCCTGTCTAAATTTCTTATAATCCATCCAATCACTCATCCAATCACTTCCTCTCCAATGGCTTCATATTCTGCATAGCCACATATTTTCCATAGCTCATGCCAGATTCACGCGCCAATTTGCTAATTAAGTCGATTTTCTTATTATTGCTAAAGAGTTTCTTCTCCTTGCGCTTTACTGCATCGCAGTCTGGGCATAACTTCCTTTTGCTCCCAACTGTCATAAATGTTTTTCCGCACTTAGGGCACTGTTTTTTAACCACTTCCTTGCCCAATGAATCTTGATGCCTTGCGAGATTCAGCCTGCTTGTGCATCTTCGGCAACAACAAACTTGCGTACTCCTTTTTGGAGTAAACTCTGTTGAACAATATTTACAAATCCTAATTTCACTCATAATTTTTTCTTCCGTAGGCGGCATATAGGGGGATATGCCGCCAAGTAATCAATGGCTTACAATAAGCTTGTGATAACTATTATTCGCCATGCGTTAGAATGGTTTCTTTTAGGTTTTTACCAAGGTGTTGCAACCTATTTCTTTTTGGTTTCATCACGTTTTATATCAATTCTGATAACATCAACCACGCGATAAACAGAAATTTTTCCGTCTATCAGTTTAAGTTCCATCTTCGGTATTTCTGGATTATCAACAAGTGTTTTGTATGCTCTGTTAATCCATTCAAGATAATCTCTTTCCATAAAATCTCCTTTCAGAACGGACAAAGGTTCATATCAACCTCTAGCCCTTTCTCTGCAACATAAACATTTGCTCCATATTCAATTGTTTCTTTCGTTCGTTTTAGGAATAACGTGGGATCTCCGCTTGTGTCCGATAAGTGTATTAAAACGACATTTCGTAAAGCTGGGTTGTCGTTCGTCTGAATAAATTTAAGTGCCGTATCAAGGCTCATATGACCTCGTAGGCGGTGTTCGTAATTTGGCTCATTCCGGTCTACCAAATCCATGCTATAATTGGCTTCGACCATGATATGCTCAACCTTTATACCGGAAAAGTCATATCTGCAATATTCCAAGTCGGTCAAGAATAAAAGCTTACCCATTTCCTCATGCTCAATTAAATAGCCGTAGCACTCTATTTCTGTATCATGCGGTACATTAAAGGGAGTAACCGTAAAACTGCCGATTTGCCGTGTTCTGCGTGGCGGAATGGCTATTGTACGCTCTCCTGTAATGGTTTCAAGTGCGGTCTGCGTTTCAAATGCCGTGTAAACCGGAATACCGGATTTCATGAAATCTTTTATGTATCGTGCATGGTCTCCGTGTTCGTGGCTTACAATGCAACCGACCACATCAGAGATTTTCCAATCAATCATTTTCTTAAAATCAAGAAATTTGCATCCGGCTTCAATGGCAAGGATTTCGCCATTGTCGGCAATTAAGGCGTATGAGTTGCCGGAACTACTTGAACCCAAAACTCTAAGTTTCATTGCTTTCTCCGATCTTTGAAAACTCTGTGTAGACCTCATTTTCTGCATAATAGAGGTTATAATCACATTGCTCGATATACCACCACAACTTCTTATGCCCGAATCTCAATACATCCTGCCAATAATCGGTAACCTTATACCCTTTATCAACAAGCTGTCTAAAACTCAATTCGTCAATTTCTTTACTGTCAGCTACGAACATTGCGATATTCATGATCTGTTCAAGTGTGAAATCTTTTGTTACCACATAGACAACTCTCACGATCTCATTCCCGGTCCTGCGAATGTGCTTCAACTGCTTAAATGTGTTTGGATGATACACAACCCTTTTGCAATCATAGAACGGGAATGTACTTTCGTCCGTCATATAGCTTGTATGCAGTTCAACCGGAATATGGTATGTAGCACAATTGACATGGTAATTGTTAACAATCGAAAACAGCTTTCTGTACCAGTCAACATGTTTTTCATACTCATGCAATGGGTCTCCACCACCGGAAATAGAAATAATATTGCTACTTGTTTCCTTTAAAGTCTTGACCAGATTGTCGAGACCACAAAGCGTTGTTTTTGGCACTTTAATGCCGTTTTCTCTAACGATGCAATAAGGGCACTTTCCGTGACACCCAAAATTTGTGATAATACTTAAATATTTTTCCATACCCTACTCCAATTCTTCCTCTGCCGGAAACTGAAAATATTCTGATGTACTTTTCCTAAACATTTCGCTGCTTAACACTTGGCAAACTTCCGTAAAGTATTTTGAATTGGCAGTATGATGATAAAATTCATTATTTTCATACGCAATTCTAAGCATTTCCATGGCTTTCTTTGCTTTTTCTTCAGTGGAATATTCAGCAATTTGCATGTCATCAGTAATCAGCTCAACACCTATTAAGTTTTTGTTCAGGAAATAAATTCTTGACCTGAATCTCTGAATAATCACCTCTTCATATGGTACATCAATTGTTCCGTCCTGCGAAATTACTCTCATAGCAACCTCCCTAATCTTTCATAAAGTCCGGTACGTTCTCGTCATTCTCAACGACTTTCTCCGGCTCAACTGCTGCACTTTCGGTTGAACAAGGTTCCGCCGTAACAAATGGCTCACTGTTGGCGTTCTCCGTAATATCACGCTTGACCTGCTCTTGTAAATCTTCCATCGGATATTCCTTGAAATCGCCATCCTCGATTTCTTCCTTGGTATAAAGTCCCATTGTCAGCTCCGGGCAATTAAGGCTAGAGAAGAATGATGCCGCTCTGTAACGAAGCATTAACTGCGGCATTGTTTTCCACTTGCTACCGTTCTTCTTCGTCCAACCTTCATCATCTGCCATCTGCATATTAACTTCCATGCCCTCAATTCTTCGACCATTTTTCATAGTCCACGCAGTGCAAGAATAAGGTTTTCCGTTCTTGTCCTTGGTTTCGTCGTACTGCAACTCCATGTCGAATTTGTTGCTAGCATTGATAGACGCAATCAAAAACTTACTGCTCCAGCTTGGCTTGCCCTGTATCGGATAAAGGTTCTGCATAACCATAAGTGGGCTGATGTGCATTCTCTGCGCCTGCTCAATGGCGATCAAACAGTTAGATGGATTTTTCTGATACGTCTGCGGAACTATTGTTGACTCGGCTAACGCTTTTGCCATCTGCATAGCCATGATGAAATTGTCGGATGTTCCGAAAATTCCAAGGCTGTAATCGGTAACCTTGTTATTGTGTGTTGCAACCTCTGTCTTTTCTTCTGCCTTTACTAATTCTGTGTTCTCTGCCATAATTATTTTTCCTCGCTTTCTTTCCTTATTGCTTTTCTAAATGCTCCATTTTTAAGGAATTTCAAAACAAGATTGAGTTGCATATTCTTGAAAACCTCTATGTGCTTTGTACTGTGATACCACATTACCCATTCCTGTTTCAAAAGTTCCTCAATGCTTGTAATCTGCTCACCCTCTGCGAATTTTCGCTGACTCAAAAGATATTCCCTGTGTTTTTGAATGTTCTCGCATTTTGCGCACTCTTCGGAAGAATACCTTGAACAATGCTTTCCATTAAGGTTTACAGACAATGCACAATATCTACATGGATTAACTCTCATCGTCACCACCGCTTTCCGGTTCATCACACTTCTTCACAACTGCCACCTTATCAGCGCCGTAGGTATCCACCCACTTCATATCCACGGTTTCATCCGTAACAGTCAGCTTTGCACCCTTGGCATTTACAACCGTGTCCCCGGCTTTTACAGAATCCCCGGTGCGATACACGTAGCTTCTTGTACTGTTAGGAAATTTCGCTTTGATATACTGCACTTATCATTCCTCCTTAATTTTCAAACCAAATGGAACATTTCCATTAACAATAGATTCCCAATGTGCAATAACATTTGGATTAGCACTTGGATTGCATGGTTCCATTGGAGCAAACATAAATCCGCTCTCCTGTTTCTTATTTTCCTCATCCCATTCCTTCTCGGTTCCAAAGCCAAGATGCTCATAGAATTTTGGATTGTCCTCATATGTCGGGTATTCCGGATGCTGTTTCTGCCATTCCACAACATCCACTTTAAACTTCTCCATATCAATAACCCATTTATCATGAGCAACCTTCCATTTTTCCACTTTATCGTTATTCTGGTTAATTTTGTTTTGAGCTTCTTTCTTGACAGATTCCCAAATTTTACTACTTATAGATATAAAAGAAGCTTTATACTGCGGATAAAGAAGATTGTCATAATCAAGAATTTTCAACCCTGTCTTATTGTTCTGAAAATTCCATTCTCTAATAACCTGCCACATAATACATCCGGCTTGAAATCCGGTAATTCCACCTGTCGGAGAATTGTCAACCGCGCACATGGCTGCTATTCCTGCTGCCGCAACTGCGTGGCAAATAGTTCCATAATCATGCGAATAGTCTTCTGTTAAATGCCTTACAAATTCCGGAAGCGTTTCCACAGTCTGTTTTTTCGCTTCTTTGTACCATTCATTCTGGATTTTCATTTCCTCTGTAATCTGTTGTTTCATCTTCTAAACCCTCTCTTTCCTTTATTTCTCATATCTTTCTCGCAATACGGAAGAGAACAATGTCCGGCTCTTCCCCAGAACCCTTTACTTGCGCTCTTCCAACGCTTGCACGACATACACCGTGCATCCGGCTGTGTGACGTTGTTGCTTGTCCCTACTCTTGACATTCGACAACCTCGCTTTCTACAACGTATCCTGATGGAAAATTTCTTTATCCTTTGCGAATATAATTGGATGGCCATAATAGCCGTTATGCGCATTGTAGACTGCAAATTGTAATGTGCCTTTATCAGTTTCGAAATCAACAAACTGAATACCGCCGTTATCTTCATAATAGCCTGATTCATCTACCTTTTTCTTATTAAGAGCCTTATCTGTAAGATTTACTGCTCTTAATTCTGAACCTATAAACTCCTGTTCATCATCATTTAAGTAGAAATATCCCCAACTTTCACAACAACATTGTCCATTGTCAATCAGCAAAAGAAATTCATGCTTATCCGTTTTGACTTTGTACCCATCATAAGATGCACCGCCCATTAAACCGCTCATTATCTGCATGATGCCAAGCCTAGACCCATTGCTACCATTTAACGAACCAGTATTTTCTAAAGATACATTCGTTATTTCTTCGATGCTTAAAATTTCCCCTAACGTTTCCATCCTACACGCCCTCCACTTTCAACTGCTTGTCCTCTGAAACACTCAAAAGAATTAACTGTGCATCCATATCCGGCACATTGAACTCATTCAGCGATTCGGTGTTATCTACGAAAATCGGCACGCTTACACCGTATAACTCGCTAAGCGAACGGATAATATCAAGCCCAGCTACAATTCTGTGACCACTATTCAAAGTCGAATACGGAACGCCATTTACGGTACACTCACAGCAATCTTTAAGTCCGCCATTTAATTGCGTTTCGAAGAGTTTGAAATTAACTGTCTTAAAATGGCTATTGATAGATTCAGAAACCTTATTCAGCTTGAAACGAATGAACTCTTCCAAGAGGTAAAGCATCTGTTCCTGATCTGCAACTTTCTGCCCGATTTCTTTCTGTTCGTCTCTAAGCGTTTCGATGCGATCATCAATCATAACGTTGTTAGCCGCCTGTGCGATAATCTTATTTACTTCGTCAAGCTGGCTCTTTAATTTTGCTTTATCTGCTTTTGCGTCCTCAACAACCTTATCTGCGCCCTTGGATTCTAACTCTGCAATATCAGCAAGCAATTCATCCTGTCTATCCTTTAACTTGGCATATTCTGTGTTCTGCGTATAATCAGCGCAAGACGGAAGCTTAGAAATCTGTTCATCAAATCCTTTGATAATGTCAATTTCTTCCGCTTCACGCAGTTTCAATGTGTTGATTTTGTTCTCTAATTCCTTATTGTTCTCGGTCAGCTCCTTAATCATTTCAGCGCACGCATTTCCATAATCAACAATCATGGCAAGCGTTTTCGCGTGTTCTTCATTAAATACTTTGATTGCATCTGCTTTTCTCTGCGAAAAATCGGCTCTTAAAGACTCTATTTTATCTTCCGGCAATCTTTGTCCGCATAACGAACAAACCGTTGTAGATTCGTCAAATACCCACTTTGAATCGTCAAACTTCTTTTCCTTTTCCTCTTTATACTTTTTCGCAAGTTCAGCTTTCTTAAGAGTCTGTTCAGAAATTGTTCTTTTATTGCTATCAACAGAGTTCTGCGCATTTTCGATAGAGAATCGAATATCTTCCAACTTTTCCTCATGTTCGTATTTGTGTTTTTCAATCTCACGTTTCTTGCTTGAAAGCTCGTTATTCATGGTCTGCGCGATAGCTGACATTTCAAACTGACAATTCATTTCTTCGCTGCGCATTTCATCAATCCGCACATCAGATTTCCCCATTAAATCTTCAAGTGCTTCAATCTTTCTCTCTAAATCGGCTTTTAACAACTCCTGCTCTGCCACATCCACATCAACCTTGGATTTCTCGGCTTCATCAATACGCACCGGGATTTCAGCCTGTTTCTTCTTCCATTCGGATAACGCTTTGGAAAACTTGGCGCGAATATCGTCTGTAGATGGTGCTTTCTCCAATTCATCAATCAATGGTGCATACTTGGCATCTGTCTGTGCAAGTTCCACATCTGAAACCTCTGCAACAAGTTTCATCAGAATGTCTCTCTGGTCTTTCCATTTCAAAGAAGAAAAATACTGCGGATTGGTCAGCATCTTAAACATTTCCTCACTCTGTGCCAAGCCGGAAACATAAGCCTTAAATTCAGCTTCACTTTTCGGATAACCGTCAATCTCATAAGAATTTGGGTTTCCCTGCAATGATACCGTATTAGTTCCACGCTTCTTAACCCAATTCTGTTTCTGAACCTTGGAAAGTTCCACTTCCTTGCCATCTACATCAATAACACCAACAACCTTGATTTCCACGTTATCAATGCGCTTTCCGTCCTTATCCAATGGTCTGACATTGAATTTTTCCTCGCCTGCACTGTTCTTGTTAAAAAGCAACCATGTAAACGCATCAAAAATCGTGGTCTTTCCTGCTGCATTCTGTCCTTTAATACTTGTCTTATTAGAGAAATTCACATCAAGACTCTTAATTCCCTTGAAATTCTCCATATGTAACGATTTTAAAATCATTCGCATTTTTGTCTCACCCTTTCTTTAAATTCTCTTTTCAGTCTATCGAAATGCTTTTCATTCTCCGTGTATCCGCTCAAAGTTTCGATTGTCAGCATATCTGTTGTATCCTGTTTACAACCGCGCAATCTGATATTGTCCTCGTGTTCTTTTGTAATGTATTCGTGCAACATGTTGATATGCAACTTGCACTCAATCAGTTCTTCATACTCTTCTTTTGGAACATAAACATAATTTTTCTTTCCCATGTTACACCCACACGATTCCTTTTATTGACAACTCATATGTAACTTTTTCCACAACGCGACCATTTTTACACGTTTTCTTGTATCTACGGCTCTGTAATCTTCCGTATGTGCTTACCCTATCGCCTAAAGCAAGCGAGTCCGTATATTCTGCACACTTTCCCCATGCAATACAAGTAATCAAATCCTCTTTCCCGTTTTCTCTTACTGTTTTGAGTTTTACATCACAGATTTTACGACCAAGCGGTGTTTCTCTAAGCTTCTTTTCCTCGATAATGCCCTCAAGACTTACTTCATTCAAAGGGCTATCATCCTCTGCTTTTGTGATTGTATCAGCCATAACATACATAAGAATGGCTTCTCCAGATCCGGTTTTTACGTGCCGGGTAATTATCTTTCCCTTGACACATACCGTTCCGCTAATTCCTGTATCGCTGATTTCTTCATCAAACAGTACCGGAAGAATATCTGCAACACCGCTTCTTCTTTCAACTCCGATGAAAAATTTATAAAAAATCTTACCGCTTGATTTATGGCTTTCCCTTGGTGCTGATACAACATCACCGATCAGTGTTATTTTGTTCTCCATTGCTTCTCCTTCCCATTTCTTTGTCAAGAACCTTTTCAAAGTCCTCTTTATCGTCTTGTTTCTTCTTGCCTTTGCCCTGCATCATTGCAACTAAAGCTTTTCTTTCATAATCGTTGCAACGGATGCCACTAATAGTCATGCTTACCATGAGCATTTTTCAATCTGCTTTCTCCTTTCTCGTATTCTGCGGTTTGTTTCCTCTCTTGATAAATCAATGTTTATCTTTATCTCTGCAATCAGTGTTATCACAAAGCATACAAATGCAATCACTGTCGGAGCGTTGATAACCGAATCAGATGAATCAAGGAAACAACAAGTAACCATTCCTATTAAAAAGCTGACATATTTAATAACCTGGTATATCATGCCCATGCTCCTTTCAGAAACTTGTTTACAAAGTAAACTTGTCCTTTTCCGGTAACTTTCGTTGTCTTTGTGATTCTTACGGAACCGTCCGGATTCTGAATGTTGCTTTCCTTAACCTCAAACAGTCCCTGTTCAACATATCTCTGTTTTGGCATATTCCTAGAAGTACCGCTTTTAATAAGGAAGTTATTCTCTCGCAACCACTCAAACAACCGCTTCTGTCCTATCTGCACACCGTTCTGACAAATCAGCTTTGCTAAATCTCCAATGAGGATTGATGTATGGCTTGCTGATACCGCATCAGCGAAAATCTCTTTAGGTATCATTCCTTGGATTCGTGAGTCCTGCATGGCAATAATGTTGTTCTTTTCGTCAATCTTTCGTTGTGCTACCATAAGTGCCTTGGACAGCAACTCTTCATCAGACAAAGTTTCCTGCCCAGCTATGTAACCGCCATTCTTTCTGATTGACGGAAGGACTTCTGATGTAACCCATTCTGTAAATCTTTCTGCGCTATCTTTTCGACTTTGGAATACTGCCTTGTAAAAATTGCTTTCATTGATATAAAGAAGATTTTGTTCGCCACCATTTGTAGGGGTAGGAATAGTATTCACACCCTTTGGGTTTAATCTCTCCTTTACCTTTGACGGTTGCGACAACCCCAACGCCTTGCAAACATCAGATAAACAAAACATAGGCTCATTATTTACCACTGCGGTTCGGACTTCTCCGAACTCTTCATTATTGAAAATCTGTAATTCGTTCATAGCTCTCCTTTCTGTGGTATAATTCCCTTATCATCAAATAAGGGAGGTGAATTTTTGAACAATGAATATGTATCTGCCTACGCTATCGCTAAAATCTGTGGATGCAATGATTCTTTCAATGATTTCAAAACCAAGTACGACCAATACCGTGAAGAAATCAAAGAATCTCTACCAAAAGAAGAAAATCAATTATCCAGCGTAGAGGTGGCAGAAAACCCATTCCGTAACATAAAACATTTCTAATATGTTTTAATGACCGGAGAAATGGCGGTAAGAACTTTGACGGATAATTCAATGTTTGTATCTTCGATTTTCTTATCGCCATCCAAAATACTTTGGTAATCATCAACAATATCCATTGCTATATGCTGTGCCAATTCATCAAGACCGATGTATCTATCCTTGTCTTTCTTTACAATTACAGCTTTTCCTTCTTCGTCTAAAAGCCGGTATCTTTTTTCTTCCACCCATTATCACCCCTTTCGTTTTCTTCGTCTGCAATCTGAAGATTGATTGCCCCGATTTTTTCCTGATATATCAAGCAAACGGCATCAACAGTCAAATTAAATGCCTGTAAATCAAGCACCAAATGTGGAAGACCGTTTGGTTCTACAGAAAAATCAAGTTTTCTAATTCCTTTGATTTCATGTCCATCTACAAAAAGATGAATGCTTGACGGCGGCTCTCCCTCTCTTCTCGGCTTGATTTCAATTTTTTGTGGTTTGTGTTCCATACCCTAGCCCCTTTCTAATTAAGAAGAGAATCAACAGTTACATTTAAAACCTTTGCAACGGCGTTAAGGTTTTCTGCACTAGGGCAAGATTCGTTCCATTTGCGGATTGTAGCATTGCTAAGTCCTGCTTCTTTCTCGACTCTCATAATGTTTGTACCCTTTTCATTGCAAAGTTGCTTGATTTTGTCGTAAAGCAAATCGCATACCTCCTTACTCATAAAATTTTATATTTAGAGTAATAGCTTGACTTTTATTAGAGAATATTCTAAAATAATAACTGCTGAGAAAATTATCAGAGAACATCTTTTATTTAGGCTTTCCTCTAAATCATAAGCCTATTATATAGGCTGTTCTCTAATTTGTCAACCCTAAGTTTAGGGTTTTCTCTAAAAAATTGGAGGATATTATATGAATACGGTTGAACGAGTAAGAAAGATATGTAGCGAACGTGGAATTGCCATATCAAAGTTAGAAAAAGAATGTGGATTTGGGAATGCATATATAGCGGGGCTGAAAAAAGGCTCTATCCCAAATGATAGGCTGAAAAAGATTTCTCAATACTTAAATTTGCCAATGGAATACCTCACGACAGGCGAAGAAAACTCCGCATTTTCGGATGAATCTGGTTATATTGCTTCAAAAATTATGATGGATGCAGAATTGAGCTACAAGATCGAAAAGTTATTATCTCTTTCTGATAAGAAGAAAAATCATGTTTTTGAATTGATTGATTTATTAAGTGAGGAATAGTTATGTATAGAAATGTTCGTGGTTTTTGTGATAAAGAAAATAAGAATTTAGATATTAGAATTGAATTTATCCCATGTGGCACACAAGAAGGCAGGGAATATGCGCTTGGTAAAATAGATTGCGCCTATAGCGACGCAACCTATCACTGCAATAGAACAGAATGCCCTATATGGCGTGGTCTTGATTCTTAAATTTAATCTCAATCTCGCCCTCTCCGTCATTTCCTTCTAATCTTGTAACAAACG